>JGI10211J34971_10002764_pt1 | contig 14182 bp, 9 predicted proteins | sample Etolagsediment_FD_34971 | JGI IMG/M metagenome (IMG submission 34971) | reverse complement strand
CTGACCGTATGTTAGATATGGGACAAGGTCCAACTGTACGTGCGCTAATTGAAGCAATCCCTGGTGACTTCCAGGCAGGATTATTCTCTGCAACATTAGGTGGCGGAGGCATTGAAAAGTTCGCCGCTGAAGTTTTAGAAAATCCTGAAATCGTTCAGATTGATGCACCCAATCAAAAATCAGTTCAAGTTCAACAAGCAGTCTATTTAGCGAATGATAAAGAGCACAAACAGGCACTTTTAACCAGCATTCTTAATGATGCTAGCTGTGAAAGCGCCATTGTGTTTTGTAATAAAAAAGAACGTGCTATCGAAGTTACTGAGTTTTTACAGTCACAAAATTTATCTGCTCAAGTGCTGCACGGTGACTTTATTCAAGCTGTCCGTATGGAAAAAATGCAGAAGTTTAAGAGTGGCAAAATTAAAATTTTAGTTGCTACTGATGTCGCTGCGCGTGGCTTGGATATGTTGAATATTACACACGTTATTAACTACGACATGCCTTTCCGTGGTGATATGTACATTCACCGAATTGGTCGAACTGGGCGTGCGCAACAAGTGGGTGTCGCAATCAACTTAATTGAACGCCATGACCTGCCAAACTTGGAACGAATCGAATATCACCTACAACAGAAATTACCAGTAGAAAAAATCGCTGGCTTGGAACCAAACTTCACCCTAAAAGATGCGTTAAAAAAAGCCACTACAAAAAAGAAACCTAAAAAAACGGCTAAAAAGAGAACTGTCAAAAAGAAACGTTAAACCAAGCTACCAGGTTTAAAAACCTGGTGACTCAAGTCAAGATTAACCCTCTTCTCGTATCGGCATGGTTGATAAATAATCAAAGTAATAATGCGATAAAGCAATTACAGCCAGTACTGGAATAAACAACCCTACTAAAGGCAAGGTGCTCAATAAAAACAGAGCTCCAACGGCTGTAGTTGGTGTCCAGTTTGTCATATGCTTCACTTCATTAAACAGCTTCTCAGGCAAAATCACCTGACCCACATCAAGCACCACTGAATATCTAAAGAACATAAAACCAAGCAGCCAGAACCAGACAATATTCACTAACGGAATAAAAAGCATTGGTATGGTGACAATAAACAACAATAGTAGCAAGAAGCCATAGACCAAAAGCTTCCAGATCATGCCCAACATGGTGCCGTGTCCAGAGTAGTCGGTGTTTGGATAGTGTTTATCGTGCACCGCTTTAACCAAACTATCGGTCATAAACCCTGTAATAATCATCGCAAATAATAGAATGAGATAACTACCTAACAAAACGCCTAAAATACCAGCGATAACTGCAAATACCGTTCCTATAATCCATATTAGAGCCGTGCCAATAAACGGTATAGCGCCAATCGTTTGTTCCGCTTCCGTTGTCCACCCCCCCATCTCCTGTACTAATGGGTTTTGCGTAACAAAATCACTCACCAAGAAGACGCCAAAAATCCCATACCCCATCAGAGATACAAGAATAATGGCCGCTACAAATGGCACAAATAAGCGCCATAAAATAGCTGGCTCTTTTAAATCTGATAGTGTCTTTAGAAGTAAATCAAACATAGTAAACCTTTATCATTTTTAAACACTCAAACTACTTAAATCTAATTAAACTACTTAATCCAAATAGACTTTACGTTAGTGAATTCACGAATACCATGCTCTGACAACTCTCGACCATAACCAGAATTTTTCACTCCACCAAATGGCATTCTTGGATCAGAAAAACTAATATTGTTAACAAAGGTTGCTCCTGACTCCATTCCTCTGGCCATGGTTTCTGCAGTTGCTAAGTCATCTGTCCAAATAGAACCAGCTAGACCCAAATCTATACCATTAGCAATCCCCAAAGCATGGGCTGGCTCTGACGCCTTAATCATGATGGCTACAGGCCCAAAAAACTCCTCATTAAAAGCTGGCATATTACTGGTAACATTGGTCAAAATGGTGGGTGCATAATAGCTACCAGGACGATCTAACTGATAGCCCCCTGTTACAATCTTTGCACCTAATGCAACCGATTCCATTACCTGCTCATGTAACTCTTCTAATAAGTCTTGACGAGCCATCGGTGCCAAAGTGGTTTCAGGATCCATTGGATCACCCGCAACAAACTTTTCTTCTATGGCATTTTTGAACTGTTCCACAAAGTCATCAGCTATAAACTGGTCCACAATAAAACGTTTGGCGGCAATACAACTCTGCCCCATATTTTGAAAGCGTCCAGCAACAGCTCCTTGAATCGCTTGTTTTATGTTAGCACTGTCTAAAACAATAAACGCATCTGAACCACCTAGTTCCAATACCGTTTTTTTCAACTCTGAGCCAGCAATACTCGCCACCTTTCGCCCAGCATTTTCACTGCCTGTCAAAGTAACGGCACGCACCGCTGGGTGACGAATTGCATATTCAACCAAATCAGACCCAATCATTAGATTAGAAAATATATGGTCAGGAAAACCTGCTTTACGGAAAACTTCTTCCATTGCCAGCGCACACTGTGGAACGTTAGAAGCGTGCTTAAGTACCGTTACATTCCCAGCAATCAATGCAGGAGCCGCAAAACGAAACACCTGCCAAAAAGGATAGTTCCAAGGCATGACCGCTAAAACCACACCTAAAGGAAGATAGGCAACATAACTTTTAGATGCATCTGTTTCAATCACTTCATCTGCTAAATACTTAGGGCCATTTTCAGCGTAAAAATCACATACCCAAGCACACTTTTCTATTTCGGCTTGTGCTTCAATATACGTTTTACCCATCTCTAGACTAATCAATTCCGCCAAAGGCTCTACATCGTCTCTTAACACTTCTGCTACACGCTTTATCATCATGCAGCGGTCTTCCATAGGTGTTAACTTTGACCAATCTTCAAACATATAGCCAGATTCAGTCAGCGCATAGTCTAAAGTTCCTTCATCCCAAGTATCAAACTCTACAAGCAATTCGCCTGTTGCTGGATTTATTGACTGCATTGTCATGGGGGTCTCCTGATTGGTTTAATTTCTAAACGAAAATGATCGTTCAAAACAAATAAGTCGGACATAATCCGACTTAAATTTAAAACTATAATTGGCAAATCTCTAGATTGATTTACTAGACATATCGAATTAAGTTGTAATAACTTGCTGGGCCCAAGCATTGGCAGCCATAAAACTATTACTAATTTGACTAATCCCCATGCCATCGAATTTAAGACTGTCTAAAGTATGATTAGCTTGCTCTATACTCACTAATACTTTCAACACATCTCCCATTGGCCCGTTTTTATCAATCAGCGCATCTTTCAACTCATCTGCTAGCGGCATTTCTGCGACGATTTCATCAATCGGCGTTTTAAAGAAGGCACCCAAATTAGAAAAGAGCCCAACTAAAAAGAAACTGTCCCTATCGATTTTATTGCCTGTTGCATCCGCTAATAGTTCACAGAACTTAGCACGCATTAAAGAGGTGGTTAATAACTCTTGAGGTACGTCTTCCATGCTCGATAACATCAACATATTCACCCAAAACTTTAGACGTTTTAACCCCATGTATTTGAGAGCATCAGCAACACTTTCTACTCGAATTGGAATCATTGCCGCTGGGTTATTAATTGCCACTAAGAGCTTGTGGCTCAAACCTACATCCTGGCTGATAATAGCTGACAGCTCTTCAAAATCGGTACTTGGATTATTCACTTTGGCCAAAAGCTGTAATAAAGTTAATTTGTTACCCGATAGTTTTTGACCATTAATCACAACGGGATTAGTAAAAAAGTAACCTTGAAAGTAATCAAAACCTAATTTTTTAAGATACAAAAACATCTCTTCAGTTTCGACTTTTTCTGCTATGACTTTAATGCCCTTCTCATGCAGAGATTCAAGCATTTTTTTCATTTGCATTTCAGTGTGCGCTTCAGTATTAATCTTTACATAATCACTTATACTTGCGAGCTTAATACTGGATTCATCGTCTATAAAATCATGCAATGCGATACTGGTTCCGTCAGCCTTAAGTTCTTTAAGGTTGCGTAATACATTGATATCTTTAGTCACATTATTTGGAATTTCTAAAACCAGTTGCTTACCCGCTTCAAAATAGGGTAAACCTTCTTTTTTGATGAGTTCTTTAGGCAGTTGTAACATCGCATTGTGATCACCAACAATCGACTGAAAACCAATATCTTCTTCAGTCTTTTTAATCAACTCTTCAGTGGCCTGCAAAGTCTGTTTATTTGGGTTTAAACCTTGATTAAATTGTAGTTCATAGGCAAAAACATGCATATCCCTATCTAAAATAGGCTGCCTTCCAATAAACACTTCTGACATTTTATATATCCTGTTGTTTTAAATTTACCATTGCCGATACTCGGTAGATAACTGCATCATATCAAATTACCAAATTAATTCTAATGGATTCTACAACTGTTAACTGGCGGCTAAGAACCTAATACACCAGGCCTGGTGGATTATAGTCGCATTATTAATTTACGTTAATGAATAAAACACACTTAAATTTACGCATCGTAAACAATAATAATCAGAGAAATTAAAATATAATGGCTCTAATGATTTCGTTAGTTTTTGATATTCTAGCGTGAATCATTGTAATATTTGGATATGTTTTTACGACGCGTTTAAAAAACCTTGTTTGCGCGATAGAATTAAAAAGTTACTTACACATAAAGGCTCAATAAGCTGAATACGCATTGCTTAAATTTTTCAAGATTGACTTTACAGACTCCGCTGTCAACATTAAAGGCACTAATATTAACTAGCCTGGTAAGCCTTTGCCTGCTATTCGTGCCTCAAACATCTCAAGCAGAGCAAGTATTTCCAAATTCAACAAAGCTACCTGTGTGCGTCTATATAGCCTCTTATGCTCCTGGTTACGCATGGCAAAACAGAATTGAACGCGCGCTAACACAAACCCTTCAAAACCAATGCCAGATCAAAACCTTTTTCATGAATAGCAAAAAAGTTCTTGATAACGAATCTTTACAAAAAATCGGCTTGAATGCGGTGGCATTTATTGAAAGTCATTCGCCAGATGTTGTCATTGTGTCTGATGATAACGCTGTTAAGTACGTGTTAAAAGAACATTATCGTAATAGTCAACTACCTTTTGTTTTCTGTGGCGTAAATAGTTCAGGTACGCCCTATGGATTACCCTACAAAAACACCACCGGAATGGTAGAAAAAAACCCAACTGAAGCTATATTAAAACTACTCTTCAGTATTAATCCTAGCAAAACACATGTTGCATTCATGACAACTTCAGGCACCACTGCAAACAAAGACATACACGAGTTCCATCAACTTGTGAATAAATTAGGCATAGCGAGCTCAGCATTTCAAATCCGTAACGAAAAAGAGTGGCGTCGTTTATACAAGCAACTCCAAGAAGACCCTAAGGTGGATATCATCCTATTTTCTAACCGCGCCGCTTTTAAGACATGGGATCACAGTAAAAACATTGAATGGATAAAACAGCACAATAACAAGATATCAATTACCACCCAAGACTGGATGATGCCCTATGTTGCTGTAGGAATGAATAAAATACCCGAAGAACAAGGCCACTGGGCAGGTGCTGCCGCTATTGAAGTCCTTAATGGAACGCCTGTAAGTCAGATTTCGGTTGTACCCAACCAACAATTTCAGTTATGGATTAACCCACTTTTTGCCAAGCCATTTAAAGAACAGCTTCCAGAAAACATTTTTTCACAGGCTTTAGTTTATGATGAGGCTGGTAGAAAATGACCTCTACAGCAATCCAAAACCTAACTCAACTTTCAAAGCTGCCGTGGCTTACTATTACACTTTTAGGCATGGTGTGGCTTGTCACTATTTTAACCTACGAAACTAACAGCCAATACAATCAGGCCAACGCTATTCTTCAGCAAAAAACGCTAGCTATGGTTCAACAACAGGAAATTCAACATAAGCGCTCTGAAACCTTATTAAACGCCCTGTCTGAATATTACACATCGCAAGCTGTAAAATCGCACGCTAATTTTGGTGAGTTTGCTAACGGTCTTTTAAAAAGCAGTCGCACAGACAACACTATTGGCTTAGCTGAATTGATTTCTAGAGAAAAAAAACAACAAATAGAAGAACACCAAAGGGAGTTAGGGTTTGAATCATTTAGCATTTCCAATTCGGCCTTATTTTCGCAACAAGAACAAAATTCACGTCTTGCCTTTTTGGCTATCACTTCTATCACACCGCTTGATCCAAAACACTCAATTTATTTGTCTGAAGACTTATTCACGATACCTCAAATCGTTTCAAAATTTATGGACTCAATTCAGACTAATGAGGTGCAAACTTTACTACTGAGAGAAAACAAAAATAACAAAATCCAAAAACTAATTTTCCAACCAATCTTTTTAAATTCTCCAAACTTGTTAACCTATGAGCAGCGTTTAAAACAAGTCCGAGGTATTGTATTTATTTTACAACCTTTGGAAGCCCCACTTTTAAAACAAGCACAGAGTTTTTTTAGTCAAGAGCACTCAGAAATCAAACTTAAAATCCCAGATAATTTAGAAACTGATTCAATACAAATTATCCAAGAAAGTACTTTGGATCCATCTTGGTTGGATCAATGGTTGAGTTTAAAGATTACTTCAAAAATCCCTCAATCAGAATCCTTTGATTATGCAACAATTGAACTTATACATTCATGGCAAGTTCGTAATCTAAATAAAGTCGCCATTATAAAAACTCTTATCTTGGCTTTTATGGTGTATATATTTTTAACACTTGTTATCCTAATGATAGCTAGCTATACAAAAAATTTACGACATACGCAAAACCGTTTATCACAATTATTGGAAACCTCTCAAGATGCTGTCATTATTACTGATACAAAAGGCTATATCATTGATTGGAATCCAGAAGCTGAACAAATCTTTGGCTATAACAAAGAAGAGGCAATTGGCCAGTGCATCGTTTGTTTAATCTTTGACAACCCTAAAAACCTTTCCCCAAATAATGAATTGACCGAAATAGAACTCATTGAAATCTTTACTCAATCTTTGGATATAAAATTAGTAGACAATACGCCCCATAAAACAGAGATTAAATTGCATGACCGAGCTGGTAACTCAATTACCGCTGAAGTTGCCACTTCATTCATGATGGTAAAAAACAAGACCGAAGTCAGTCTATTTATAAAAGACATTACTTATCAAAGAAAAACCGAAGAAGCCATCACTAAAATGGCCTATTTTGATCCTTTAACACAACTCGAAAATCGAACATTCTTCAAATCCTCTATTGATAAAGCCATAGAACATTCGCCAAATACACATATGGCCTTGCTATTTTTGGACTTAGACGGCTTTAAACAGGTTAACGATACTTTAGGACATAGTGTTGGGGATGAACTTTTAAAAGTCATTGCTAAACGAATTGAAAATGCTTTGAGAAACAATGACAGCAATAACCATATCTGCCGTTTTGGCGGTGATGAATTTGTCATTATGCTTGATAAAATAAATGAAAGCAGTGCATCTCAAGTATCCTCGCGTCTACTGAACCAGATTGAACGTGCCATCAAAATCGGCGATGATGAACTCCAAGTCTCCGCTAGTATTGGTATCGCAATCTATCCAGCTCATGGAGAAGACGTTGATACCCTTTTAAGGCATGCTGATACTGCTATGTATCAATCTAAAGGATTAGGAAAAAATACCTATTCAATCTACCACGACTCCATGGAAGAGGATTTAACAGAGAGAATCCTAATTGAAAAACAGCTCAGAAACGCAATACATAATCGTGAGCTTACTCTCGCTTATCAACCTCAAATAAATCTAAAAACCGGACAGATTATTGGGGTAGAGGCACTAATTCGTTGGAACAACCCTATTTTAGGATTCGTTCCTCCAGATAAATTCATTCCTATCGCAGAAGAAACTAACCTAATTTTAAATATTGAGGAGTGGGTTGCTCAGACTTGCATAGAACAACTAGAAGCATGGAAAAACACGCGTTTTTGCTCCTTACATATTGCAATGAACGTCAGTAGCGTTCAATTTTCAAACCTAAACTTCTTAAGTTTTGTAAATAAATTAATGGAAAATTCGGGTGTAAATAATGAGCTACTAGAAATTGAGTTAACAGAACGCACAGTTATGAGTAACGCCGATGAAAACATTGCTCGTTTTAATCAAATCAGAGCTAATGGTTTTGGATTATCAGTTGATGACTTTGGTACGGGCTATTCTTCATTAAGTTACTTGAAAAAGTTCCCATTAAGTATACTTAAAATTGATAAATCATTCGTAGATGGTATTCCTCAGAAAGAAGAGGACATTAGTATCGCGACCGCCATATTAAATCTTGCCCACAGCTTAAACATAAATGTTGTCGCTGAAGGTGTGGAAACGCTGGAACAGTTAGACTATCTCAAAAACTTAAACTGTAACTTTGCGCAAGGCTATTATATTAGCCGCCCAGTTCCTATTAAAGAGCTAGAAGAGTGGCTAACCAATAACAATCTAAACTTCTATCAAAACAATCCTACTGAAAGCTTAGAAAAGAATCATGCCTAGTCAACTTCCCAACCCTTTTGCATGGATTATTATTCTACTGGTACGTTTTTACCAGCTATTTATTAGCCCTATTTTAGGACCAAGATGCCGCTTTTATCCTACTTGCTCTAGCTACACCATAGAAGCCATTAAAACTCACGGAGTGCTATGTGGCTCTTGGTTAGCCATCAAACGCATTGGCCGTTGTCATCCAGCCAATCCAGGTGGAGTTGACCCTGTACCTTCTTGTGGCTGTAAAACCAAGCATAAACATAAATATTCGGAAACAAAAGATTTAGACAAGAAAATTGACCGATAGTGGGCTCACTTTCATCTAATTTAATCAACATTTCCCATTAATTTTACTCGTTACCAGGCCTGTTTAGTTCAAACTTTTTGTCATAATAATTTCTTTTTTTCCCCTACAATTTCTATCTAAAAAAGCTAAAATGGTAAAACATTTTTTAGCGTTTAACCTTAACCTTTAAGAGAGCCAAATGACAGATATTCAGATTACTAATGACACTTCAGAGACTGTCGATAAATTCCCGCGCTACATTAACCGTGAGCGTAGCCTACTTGAATTCAATCGTCGAGTTTTAGCGCAAGCAAAAAACCCTGACATTCCATTACTAGAACGCGTTAAATACCTATGTATTTCTAGTAGCAATATGGATGAATTTTTTGAAGTAAGGCTCGCTAGTTTACTTGAATTAGCAGAAGATCCGCACGCTCTCACACAACCGGATGGACAACCCGCTAGAACGGTTATTGAATGTCTGTCAAAAGCCACACATGAAATTGTGGAAGAACAGTATCACACCCTAAACAACATTCTTATCCCTGCTTTAAAAAATGAGAATATTCGTTTTGTTCGCCGTAATCATTGGACTGAACAACATAAAGAGTGGATTAGTAAATATTTTATTGAAGAGCTTCAACCGGTTTTAAGTGCGGTAGGATTAGACCCTTCTCACCCGTTTCCGAAAGTGTTAAATAAGACCTTAAATTTTATTGTCTCTTTAGAAGGTAAAGATGCATTTGGACGCTCAAATGGTTTAGCCATTGTTCCTGTACCACGCTCGCTACCTCGCCTGATTAAACTCCCTCCTGAAGCAACTGACGGTGAAAATGATTTTGTGTTCCTTTCCTCAATTCTTCACGCCAACGTCTCTCGCTTATTTCCTGGTATGACCGTGACTGGCTGTTATCAATTTAGGGTAACTCGCAATACCAACTTGTTTATTGATGAAGAAGAAGTCGATGACTTAATGAGTGCGCTTCGTGGTGAACTTTCAGGTAGACAATACGGTGGAGCCATTCGTTTAGAGGTTGCTGATAACTGTCCACAACATATGATGGACTATTTACTCGATCGTTTTAACTTAGAAAAAGACGCTCTGTATAAAGTGAATGGCCCTGTCAACCTGCACCGTTTAGATGCCGTATCCGGCATGGCGAATCGTCCGGACTTACTATTTAAACCTTATACACAAAGGTCTTTAACGGCAAAGAAACGTCCTTCTAAAAATGCGTTTAAGATTTTTACTCGCCACAAAGAGCCAGACAAACTGTTCGATAAAATTAAACAAAAGGATATTTTATTACATCATCCTTATGATTCTTTCTCACCCGTAATCGAATTTTTAAAACAAGCGTCAAAAGACCCTGATGTTTTAGCGATTCGTATGACCTTATATCGAACTGGGGAAAATTCTGAGATTATCAAAGCGTTAGAAAAAGCCGCTCAAAACGGTAAAGAAGTCACCGCTGTAGTTGAGCTACGGGCACGTTTTGATGAAGATAACAACATTATTCAAGCTACTCGTTTGCAAGATGCGGGTGTTCACGTAGTGTATGGTGTGGTTGGCTACAAGACTCACGCTAAAATGATTTTAGTGGTACGCCGTGAAGCCGACCGCATTCGCTACTACACTCATATGGGAACAGGAAATTATCACCACATAACTACTCGATTCTATTCTGACTTTGGCCTACTTACCGCTAATCAAGAAATTGGTAGAGATGCTTCAAAGATATTCCAACAACTAACTAGTTTAGGCGACACCAAAAATCTAGACGTGCTGTTGCAATCCCCCTTTACATTGCAAAGCGGCATGATTGAGCGAATGGAACGAGAATCGGAAAACGCCCGCCAAGGTAAATCGGCACGTATTATTGCCAAGATGAATGGTTTAGAAGAGAAAGGCATTATCGATGCGCTCTATAAAGCCTCTCAAGCTGGCGTAAAAATCGACTTAATCGTGCGCGGAATCTGTAGTTTACGTCCTGGCATACCAGGCCTGTCAGAAAACATTAACGTTACTTCTATTATTGGTCGTTTTTTAGAACACCATCGAATCTATTATTTTGAAAATAATGGCGCAAAACCCGAGTTATTCTGTTCAAGTGCCGATTGGATGCGACGTAATTTAATGGCACGCGTTGAAACCTGCTTTCCTATTTTAGACGAAGCCTGTTTTCAACAAGTCTACACAGAAGGACTGGCTATGTATCTTCAAGACAATACAGGCGCTTGGATATTACAACCTGATGGTAGCTATTTAGCAAAACAACCAAACAATGACAAACCTTATAGCGCCCAAAACTTATTAATTGAAAAATACAGCGATTAAGCCCGAACATTCTCTTAAATAATAAATCCAACCCCGAATCTACTGCATCATAAAGAAGTTTGATTCGGGTTATTAAGACAATGCCACACAAAACCGTTAAACTAGCCGCATAAAATATATTAAAAAAATCTAAAAGAACCGTTGAGACATAACGGCGAGACAATCCAATACATTGACACAACTTATGAATGATAAAACTTCTGTGACCAACCACTCTAACAACGATTTATTTGCCGCCATTGATTTAGGCTCGAATAGCTTTCATATGATTATTGCGCGTGATGCGCATGGTCAAATGCAAGTGATTGATAAACATAAAGAGATGGTACGTTTACGATCTGGACTAGATAAAAGTGGCAAGTTAACTGAAAAGGCTTTTAAAGAAGGGATTGAGTGCTTAGAACGTTTTGGACAGCGTATAAAAGACATTCCAGCTGACAATGTGCGTGCAGTCGGTACAAATACCCTACGTAATGCCAAAAATAGTCGAGAATTCTTAAATCAAGCTAAACTAGCGCTAGGCCACAGCATCCAAATTATCGCTGGTCAAGAAGAAGCTCGTTTAATTTACCTGGGTGTAGCGCATGGTTTACCCGCAAGCGATGAACAACGTCTAGTAATGGATATAGGCGGTGGCAGTACCGAATACATTATTGGACAAGAATTTGAAAACAGCCACTTAACGAGCACCGAAATGGGTTGTGTGAGTATCACTCAAACCTATTTTCCTAAAGGAAAAATCACTGACGAAAGCATCAATGATGCGGTCTCTAAATGTCGTCAAATTCTTCGCCCGCATCGCCGAACTTTACGCAAAAAAGGCTGGGACATTGCCATCGGAGCCTCTGGCTCAATCAAATCTATTGGTCAAATCCTAGAACTGAATGGTTGGAGTGAATCTGGCATTACTCTACAAGGAATGCTTGAACTCAGCAAAGAACTAATCAAAGCGGGATCAACAGACAACTTCAAGTTAGCTGGACTGAAAGATGAACGTCGTCCAGTATTGATTGGCGGCCTCTCCATTCTTATTGCAACATTTATTGAACTTAATATCGAACACATGCAAGTCTCACAAAACGCGCTTCGTGAAGGTTTAATATTTGATACTTTAGGCCGTTTAAACGCTGAAGATGTACGTGAGATCAGTGTGAGTGCCATGCAGCAATGGATGAAAGTGGATATTGAGCAAGCTGATATGGTCGCTAAAACCGCTAAGTCACTCTATAAGCAGAGCCATAATACCTGGGATCTACATTCAGAGGGTTATGACGTGAAGCGTCTTTTAAAATGGGCTTGTCGTTTGCATGAAATTGGTGTGTCAATAAGCTTTAAACGCTCGCGCCATCATAGCGCTTATCTAATAGCTCAAGCAGACATGGCTGGCTTTAACCAGCAGGAAAAACAAATTTTAAGTGCTTTGATTGTTAATCAACGTGGTAAATACAGCGCAGAGTCTCATGAAGATATTGATGACAGCTTTAAACGCATCATGCCATATTTAACCGTTTTATTACGACTAGCTGTGCGTATACACCGTGGTCGAGATTTAGAACAGGTTGATCCAATTCTGCGAATTATTGATGACAAAGAACTTCATTTAGAGTTTGATGAAAACTGGCTAGAAGAGCACCCTCTTACCCGTTTAGACTTAGAAACCGAAGCTAAATACTTAGAAAAATTTGGCTTTGTATTAACATGTGAATAACCTATACACTCTACCAGGCCTGGTAGAATTTATTGTAGTACGACTAGTCTAATTGATTCAAATACATCGCTTAAGCATATAAGCGTTAATAAACGTCCATTTGTAGACGTTTGTTTCGCTTTAACTCTAACCAAAACTCTTGAGCCTCTTCTTTAGAAATTCCTCCTTCGGTCTGAAATAACTCTAGCATCGTCTGCTTAACTGATTCCGCTAATTGAGTTTGACTTCCGCAAATGTAAAAATGCGCACCACTATTCATTAACGCCCAAATCTTTTCCGCTTGCTCGACTATGCGTTGTTGCACATAAATTTTCTCAGTTTGGTCACGTGAAAAGGCGTAATAACAATCAACAAGCCCTTGAGCTTGCCAACCTTTAAACTCATCACAAAATAGACAATTTGTTTTTTGATGCGTCTCTCCAAAAAAGAGCAAAGCCTCTCCTGGAAGCTCACCTAATTGAGCACTCTGTTCTCTGCTTTGCATAAAACCAATAAATGGTGCTAAACCGGTACCTGCGCCAACCATAATAATCGGTACTTCACTGTTTTTAGGCAGTTTGAAGGTAGGATTAGATTTCAATTCAACCTTTAAAACATCACCTTTTTTACAATTTTTGAGCATACTGCTGGCTACGCCATAACGTATACGCTGATTGGTTTCATACTGTACCGCTTTATATAGAATTGACACTTCAGTGGTAGTGGTATTTACAGGTGCTGAAGCAATTGAGTAGTAACGCGGCGCTAAGGGGGATAAAAAGGCCAAGAACTCTAAACCGAGTTCTTTAAGCTGAGGAAACAGAGACAATAAATCGAGAATATCACGACCAAAGGCGTAATCCATCATCGCCTGTCTGTCTGCCCAATCCCCCAAACCCATTTGTCTTTGCAGTTTATTCAATATTGCAGGGTTAAGCTGAGTTAATTCCAAGTGCTTTTGCAGAGCTTGTTTAGAAGTTACCAGGCCTGCTCGTCTTAGCTCTATGGTTTCATTACCTGTTAAAGCAAGCTCTTGCAGTATATCTGAAACCATTTTTGAACTATTTTCGGGCTGTACTGTTAACCAGTCTCCCACTTCATAAGAAAGATTTTCGGCAGAATTCTGGGGAATGCGAAGTGTTAAATAATAGATAGATTTATCAATTGAATTACCAGTAAGACAAGTATTGGCTGCAACAGAGAGATTCATAGAACAAGCTTTGATTAAATTAATAGCTCGATTTTAACACGCACATAATGAAGATTTAACGGCTTTGAATAAATAGCAAAAGAGATTTGAAGTATTCAACTGTCATAGAGCTCA
>JGI10211J34971_10002763_pt1 | contig 14187 bp, 15 predicted proteins | sample Etolagsediment_FD_34971 | JGI IMG/M metagenome (IMG submission 34971) | reverse complement strand
GAAAACAATCCTTCGGCTGGAGCTTTAGGCGGTGCTTTAAATGAGGTAAAAATATACAACAGGGTTTTAAGTGACGCTGAAGTTGTAGATATATACAATAATGGTGGCGCACAAAGTGCGGCAACGGTGGGCGTAACTTCTGGTCTGATAACTGAATTTAGACTCAACGATGACGTAACTGATTCTGCCAATAAGTTTACATCAACAAATAACGGAGGGGTTCTGAACTAATGTATATACTAATGACACAGAGTCAATACGACTCAAGAACACAGTCAGACTACACTGGAAAAACTAAGTCTAACCTAAATGGAGATATGCATATTGTCCAGTTAAAATCAGACAAGAGTTTATCGGATACGAACACTGACTATTTTATTGGTAAAGACGAAGCTCAGAAATATATGTATGACAACTCAGATAGCTGGGTAGAACAAGAAGACTAATGGCAACACAGATAAACTTAGATACCGCATCAAGAGTAGACGTTACTTGTCGTAAAGGGGACAGCTTTGAGCTTAAGTTCACCTTTACCGATGATGCTGGCGATGCCATTGACCTAACAGGCTACACTTGGAAGATGGATGTCAAGGAAACTGATACATCCTCTTCTGATATTATTGCTGACGCAGACTTCAACTACAACGGAACAAGCGCTGGAGTTTTAACTATAACAGCTACAGCCGCTACAATGGCTGGAGCAGCAGGAGGTTTGTATGTTTACGACCTTCAGTCCACTAATGGTGGAACTGTAAAAACATGGGTATACGGAATCTTTAAGATTAACGAAGACGTAAGTGAGTAACATAGAAATAAATAGTGGCGATTCAGTAAATATATCTGGTGTAAGCACGGTAGCAACAACTACTACTGTGTCTCAACCAGAAATTAATGTTTCTGTAGCTGGTGTAATAACCACTAAAGACTCACACTACACACACAATCAGAACTCTGTTTCTGATACTTGGAGTGTAACACACAATCTCGGCAAGAAACCATCGGTTACTGTCGTGGATAGTGCAGATACAGTTCTTTATGGTGCTGTGTCATATACAGATGACAATTCTTTAACAATAACCCTGTCTGCCCCAACGAGTGGGAAGGCTTATATGAACTAAAATGGCTGAAGTAAAATTTTTAAGTAATTTAAACGTAGACGGTAACATCGACCTCAATCAAGGTCAATTAATCGACTCACGTTTCCAAGTTGTAACTGCCGACCCTTCAAGCGGTAACTTCGAGGGTAGAATGATTTATCGCTCAGACATTGATGCGATTAAGTTCTACAATGGAACTGCATGGGAGGCTCTTTCTACAACCACAGGTGATATTACAGCTGTAGTAGCTGGTAATGGTCTTAGTGGTGGTGCGTCATCTGGCTCTGCAACACTTGCTGTAAATGTAGACGATACTACTATTGAAATTGTATCTGATACGGTACAAGCAAAGACTGCTGTAGTAACCAACGGAGCAACAACTCTTGTAACTGGTAACCACGTATACGATTACGTAGCTGGTCTTGGATACACAACCAACACAGGTACTGTAACCTCTGTACAACTTTCTGCTGGTAACTTAATTGACATAGGCGGTACTAACCCAATTACCACTTCTGGTACTATTTCGATTAATGTTGACTTGTCTGAATTGACAGACATGACTCAAGCAATGGTTGCTACTGATGAGTTCGTTGTACTCGATGCATCTTCTCAGAAGCGTAAGGCTGCAAGTGAGATTCCATTAAGTATTTTTAATAACGATGCTAACTTCTCTACTACTACAGGTACAGTAACAAGCGTAGGCACTACTGGTAGTGTAAACGGAATTACTCTAACTGGAACGGTAACAAGTAGCGGTAGTTTAACTCTTGGTGGTACACTTGCTATTAGTAATGCTGACTGGAGTGGAGCTGACTTGTCTGTCGCAAATGGTGGTACAGGTGCATCTACTGCTGCTGGTGCGAGAACAAACTTAGGACTTGGCTCTCTTGCTACTTTAAACAGTGTTACAGCCGCTCAAATTGATGCTGACGCAGTTGGTGCTTCAGAGATTGCAGCAAACGCTGTAGGAGCTTCTGAATTGAATGTAAGTGGTAATGGTACATCTGGTCAAGTACTTACTTCTGACGGTGATGGAACATTCTCTTGGACTGCTAAAACTGTAAACACGGATGTTGACGTAAGTGAAGCTAACCTTAAAGCTCGTCTTGCTGGTCTAAACAGTGCAGACACACTTTACATTGGTGACGCTGGAGATGATACAACAGTTGTTATTCGTGGTACACTACAGGTAGATGGTTCTACTACAACGGTAAACTCTGAAACACTTACCGTTAATGACAACATCATTGTACTTAACAACAATATAACTGGTACTCCTACAGAGAATGCTGGTGTTGAAGTTGAGCGTGGCACAGAAAACAATACTGCATTACGTTACAATGAAACAAATGACCGTTGGGAGTTTACTAATGACGGTTCTACATACTTTAACATCCCTGTAAGTGCTGAGTACACCAACAACGTAGGTGATATTACTGCGGTAACTGTTACTGCTGGTGCAGGTTTGACTGGTGGTGGTTCTGCTTCAAGCGGTGCTTTCAGCAAGACTTTAAACGTAGGTGCTGGAACAGGTATTAGCGTAGCCGCTGATTCGGTTGCTCTTAGCCACTTAGGGCTTGAATCTCTTACTGACCCTAACGATGACCGCATCGCATTCTGGGATGATTCAGCAGGTGCATTTGGTTGGTTGGACGCAGGCTCAAACATCACTATCTCTGGGACTACAATCTCTGCAACAGACACCAACACGCAGCTTTCTAAAGAGCAAGTACAGGATTACGTTGGTGAGATGGTTGCTGGGAATACCGAGACTGGTATCACGGTTACATACGATGACGCTAACAACCAGTTAGACTTCGTAGTAGCAACTGCAACAGCTTCAGCAATTGGTCGTGCGAGAGTAGCAGCAGGAGCTGGTATTGACGTATCTGTATCTTCTGGTGTGTTTACCGTAAGCGGAGAAACTGCTTCTACAACTAATGCAGGTATCGTAGAACTCGCAACTGCTGGTGAAACACTTGCAGGAACAAGCTCTTCAGTAGCTGTAACGCCAGCAAGTCTTGCAGCACGCTCTTACAGAGCGGCAATCGGTGATGGTGTAGCAACAAGCATTGCAGTAACACACAGCTTAGGTACTCGTGATGTAATTGTACAAATGTATGATGCATCAAGCTTCGAGACTGTATACGCACAGGTTGTTAGAACCGATGACAGTAATGTAACGATTGACTTCAACACTGCACCAGCAGCAAATGATATCATCGTTATGGTTACTAAGATAGACTAATACAGACTTATCTTAATATACGAGGGGTGTGGTTCAGACTGCACCCCTCTTTTTTTTATCTTTGTGTCACAAAATGTATATCAATGATATTAACTGTACACTACGATAAAGTAACTGGTGTAATCACAGCTTCTTCAGATGAGGAAGCTGTAGTTGTGCAAGCCAATGAAGATGAAACGATAAACAACTCAAATGTTTTATCACTTGAAGTAGCCATTGACCTTTCTGCGTATCAAGAATTATTTAACGATGAAATTTTAGAAGATGGCGACAATAACGAGTAATCAAAGTGGAAACTGGAATGTAACGTCTACATGGGTGGGTGGTAGTATTCCTGCTGCCGATGACTTAGTTGTTATTGCCCACGGTCATAAAGTAAACGTTACTACCAATATACAGTCTACACGTACTGGAGATGTTACTATTGATGGTAACCTACATTTTGCTAACGGTGGTAAGATGCACCTGCACGGTAGAATGACCGTTAAAAATACAAGTAATCATAATACTGGTGAGTTTGTAAACGGCACAACAACAAGTGGTTCTTTGCTTTCTATGACTGGAGGCTCAGAAATAAAAATATCTGGGAGTAACTCAGACCAGCATGGTATTCAAGCAGATTCAAGAAGATGGTGTGGTGTAGACCTACAAGGAAGCGAGCCTACATTGTATACAAATTTAAATGGAAATCATAATATAAAATCAACTTACCTAACGGTTGATGACTCGTCAAACTTTGTTTCTGGAGATTTAATATCTCTTTATGAGTTAGAAGTAGACTATAGGATTTCACCTAACGAGTGTTTTTATATTCATGACGTAGACAATACGAATAACCGCATATATGTAAAACAGTTTGTTACACCAGAAGCTGTTATATCTTCAAAGTCTGGTAGTACAATAACTGTAGATGATGCTCGTGTTTTTAGAGTGGGATACAATATTGTCTTTGGTACTGGGTCTAATAGGAATGCAAAAAAAATAACAGCAATAAATGGTAATGTCATATCATTTGCTACTTCTGTCACTGGCTCTGTTGATGGGGAAAAAGCTTACGTAAGTGGTACAGAAAAATATCATCCAGACAACAGGATAGTACGTAGACTTGCAACTTCAGTAAAAACAGCTATTACATCTACTGGAACTACAAATCAAGTTACCATAGGTGATGCTTCGGATTTAAACGTAGGAGACGAAATACTACTTGAGGCTGGGACAGATGACGGCACTTACAATTATACAAGCGGTAGCGAAAGCAACGTATGGAGACATAATTTGTTATACACTATATCATCAAAGTCTGGTAATACGCTAACGCTAAATAGAAACATAGACTACAAATCAGATGTAGGTGTTCTTGTAGTAAGAATGACGAGAGACATTGTTATTAAGGCTTGCAAAACAGATGGTACAGAAGTACCAGATGGTGACCAAAATTCAGCACGAGTATTTTTTAATGTAAAATATTGGACATCAACCAGCTATAATGCTGCTGCCACAAGACGTGTTAAAGTAAAATACGTTCGGTTTAAAGGTCTTGGGTACAACACGAATGACAGCACTAATTTTAGAGCTGGTATTACTATAGCTGGATATAACGGAAGATACCATACGGATGTAAACGGTAGCGGTGCAGACCAAACCACAATTCACACAAGCGGTGGCGTATCTCAAACTGGTGAAAATTATGTACACGGATGCTCTATAACTGCCTATAATCTGACCTGTAACACAACAACAGATGGTGATTCTTACCCAAGTCTATGTATTAGACATCCATATGGTCACACAACGACAGATAATGTTATGCTTGGTACTGGGAGAGGTTTATGGAGATGGAGTACTGGTTACTTTATCAAAGATTCTGGAAACATATCCATGGTTGCAAACTACATAAATATGCAATACGAGGCTTTGTATGCCCATAACTCAAGTATTGAATATGCAACTTGCCGCATGGCTGAAGATTATGGTTTTTATCAAAATAATGGAAGAGAGGATTCTGTAAAAACTATTAGACATATTGATGTTAGAACGCAGCAGAGTTATGCTTTTGATATCGGTTACTTAAACATGGGTATGTCTTTAAGGGAAAAATGGTACGCTGACAAATACCGATACATATATAAAAATAGTAATAGCGATAAAGTTACGTTTGTAAATTCTAAATTTATGCCAAACCTATGGGATGGCAGTAGTGCTTTCTATAATGGTGTTGCTGGTAAAATATATTCTGAAGAAGTAAGGCATAATGGTAGTGGAAATTATGATGCGTGGAGAAACGCTGGGAGTACTGGTTTTGCTGAATTTTATGAGCATGGCTTTAAGTCTGATGAATACGTACAAATGTATCATCGTGTTACAAGATTAAAAAAAGACAACAATTCTTACTGGGATGTTTTAGTTGGTAATGATACCAGAAAGTCAATGTTTGACAATGTTTTTGTACCAGCTAATACTGTGGTTAGGGTAAAATCAACCATCTATGTTAACCCTAAAACCTATCTTGGGGGTAATGCTTCTATAAGTACAGACGGCTATCCATACTTAATAGCCAAGCCAGCGAATGGTTTTGATATGTATAAAAATGGTAGATACGCAGACCAGATATATGACAATCAAGGCGGTGTAAGCTGGGATGACGATTACTTTGCAAACAACTATTTTTTGGACAGTACGGATGGTGATTTGTATAGTGGTTTTGTAGAATACGCAACGCATACAAATTCAGCTCTCGGTAATTGGGAAGAAAAAATTATTACCATACAAGCACAAGACAAAGGATATATGTTGACATATGGATTGTGGTGGGATAACAATAGCATGAAAACAGAAGGCATGAAAATGAAAGATATAGACATAGCTTTTGCATCTCCTTCTGTTTCCATCGCACAATCAAATGGGTTTGGGCTTGGTAAAAAAAGCGTAAGAACATCATTCAACACAGGTAAAAAACGAATCGGAGGAACAAGATTATAAATTATGGCTGGTATTAGATTTTTAACAGATGTAACCACACAAGAACCTATTCAGTTTCAGAACAACTTAGGAGCTGATGCTGGTAAAATTGCAATGGATGGCAACGACCTTGTCTTATCCAACGCTGTAGGTGATATCCTATTTGGAGACACAGGTTCAGATATATACATCGGTGATGGTGTTAGCTCTGTAGATATACTTTTTGAACAAAGCGGTGCTATACGTGCAGAAACAGGTTCTTCGGTAACCCTTACTCTTGGTTCTTCAGACACTACACTAAACGTATACAACCCACAGATAGATAATGGTATGACGCTTACGTCTACTATGACTATCGGTAGTGGTGGTAGTATAGACTTTACTCCAGACACTGGTGTTCTATTGAAGTTTGATGGACAGACTATCCTTGAACGTACAACAGCTAATGGTGGTCTTACTCTTGGTCATGATGATTCCATTATCATTGCTGGTGGTGATATGTCATCGACAATGAACACTAATATTAATAACGGTGAAGAGACTGTTTTTATTGGTGCTGAAGGTGGTCTAAAGGTATATGCATTCCCTAACAACAACAGTGGAGGCTGGGGCGCAAGGTCTGAATTTACTTTTCATAATGACGGCTCTCTTCGTTTTGGTACTGCTTCAGACACTAACCTATATCGCAGTGCAGCCAATACGCTAAAGACTGATGATGCATTTGTAGCTACTGGCTCAATTACTTCGTCAACTGGATTTATTGCAAATAAAACAGAAAGTGCAGACACCGAAAATCTTGGGTCTACACAGTCAATACAGTATGGTTTAATCTCAAACACTGCGTCTAATTTACCAGCAACTACTGCTAACTACAACTATTTTAATGTAGGTAGATTTACTGTAGCTCACTTTGACGGCAATACGAATACTGACTTTTACTTAAGAAGTAACGATTATAACGGATTTACTCCGTGGCATAAAATATGGACAAATCAAAACCTTGTTATAAATAATGGAGATTGGTCTGGCACAGACTTATCTATAGCCAACGGTGGTACTGGAGCATCTACGGCTTCAGCAGCACGTACCAATTTAGGATTGGGTTCTCTCGCTACTCTAAACAGTGTTGCAGCAGGTCAAATTGATGCAAATGCAATTAATGCCTCAGAGCTTAATGTATCTGGGAATGGTACTACATCTCAGTTCTTGCGCTCTGACGGTGATGGGACTTTTACTTGGGCTACACCTACAGATACAAACACAACATACTCTGTTGGTGATGGTGGCTTAACTGAAAAAAACTTTACTACAGCGCTTAAAACAAAGTTAGATGGTATTGAGGCTTCTGCTGATGTAACAGATACAGCCAATGTAGTAGCAGCCCTAACAGCTGGAACAAACGTAACCATCGCTGCTAACGGAACTATATCGTCTACAGATACAAATACGACATACACGGTAGGTGATGGTGGTTTAACACAAAAGAACTTCACCACTGCATTAAAGGATAAGTTAGACGGTATTGAGGCAAGTGCTAATAACTACAGTCTTCCAGTCGCTGGCTCATCTATTGGTGGTGTTAAGTCTGGTACTGACATCAGTGTAGATGCTTCTGGTAATGTTTCTGTAAATAACGATAGTCACACACACGATGGTCGTTACTATACAGAATCTGAAATAAATACATATTTTGAAAGAGGATATATAACGCATCAGCAAGCAACTAACCGAGCCATTGGCTGGTACACCATTGCTCAAAACACTGGAGACAGAGCCTTGGGTGAATTTCAAATATGGGATGTTGCAAGTAGCAGACACCAATCAGTAATATTTAATGCAGCGCATCACTTTGGCACAGATGATTCAAACAGTATAACTGTTCTTGCAAATTCTGGTCATTTCATTGATGTATTTAGATATATACGTATTAAAGAAAACGGTACTTATGATGGTGCGGCTATTCAAGTATATATTGATGATTCACAGTCAGATGTTCATGTTGCTATTGTAGGTGCTAATGCACAAGAAAGTGGGTGGGAGTTAGTTGATTGGTTAGCAGATGCAACAGCACCAAGTCAAATTTCTAACTGGTCTTCAGCTACGGAAAAATGTAAAGTAGACCTTGATAATATTCAAGCTGGTGGTATTGCTACTACTGGTGAGATTTTCGCAGGTGGCGCTACAACTCAATACAGAGTACTAAATACAAGTGATAGCGTTTCAGACTTAGGTACTATCAATAATAGCGATTGGAGTGGTACAGACTTGGCTATTGCGAATGGCGGAACAGGTTCAAGCACAGCTGCTGGAGCAAGAACTAATCTTGGATTAGGTACGGCTGCTACTTCTAATACAGGAGATTTTGCAACCGCAGCGCAAGGAACAAATGCAGACACTGCTCATAGTTGGGGAGACCATAGTGCAGCTGGATACATAACATCACAACGTGCTATAAGCAGTACACCTACAGATGGTGCTACCACAACAGCTATAAGTTCTGATTGGGCGTTTGATAATGTTAAGACTGCTGTGCCTGCTAATGCTGTATTTACAGATACAGTGAATACTTTTGACGGTGCATATAGTTCTTTGACTGGGCTACCAACACTTGGTACAGCAGCTGCAACCGCTTCTACTGATTATGCAACTGCTGCTCAAGGCACTAAGGCTGATAATGCCTTACCAAAATCTGGCGGTACGATGACTGGTCATATTGCTATGGAGGAAAATCATTTGATAAACTATCGTTTTGAAATGATTGATAATGCTAGTCCTCAATATATTTTACTTTGTCAAAATGCAGCTGCAAATGATGTTAATGGTGTTATCAGAATGGACAGGTCATCTGGTAACTGGCAAGCAAGTTCTGTAGAGGTTATAGTTTCTGCTGGTAGTAGTGCAGCCCCTTATGCTGGAGCTTTGCGTACTCTTCAAGTTGAACAAAGCGAAGAAGAATACACGTTAGTTACAGTTACTCACGGTGGTAATAATTGGATTGCTATAAAATACACTGGAAACACATATCCAGAAACAAGCGGAGCGTATTTTACTGGTCGCTTAAAATCTACAATTACAACTTCTACTCTTAATGTAGTTTCTACTGGTATAACAAATGAAACAGCTTGGGGCGGAAGTAACTTAAGCAAATCATATCTTGAGGTAGGTGATTTTATAATTAGTAGCAATGTTACTTTAGAAAGTTTTGGCGCTGGATATTTAAAAACCAACGTAAACGGTGTTATAAGCAATACTGCTACTATACCATGGTCAACAGTTTCAAGTACCCCTACAACTATAAGTGGATATGGTATTACAGACGCTTTTGACGGAGCTTATTCTTCGTTAACAGGAACTCCTACCACTATAGCAGGCTATGGTATTACCGATGCTTTTGATGGAGCTTATTCCTCATTAACAGGAACTCCCTCAACCTTTGCGCCATCAGCTCATAACCAAGCTTGGTCTACAATTACATCAACCCCTACCACTATAGCAGGATACGGAATCACAGATGCCTTTGACGGAGCGTATAGTTCACTTTCTGGAACGCCTACTATTCCAAGCGGTAATGCTATTATTGACTGGACAGTTTCTCAGACAGAGGATATACACGCTGACAACTATACAAACACAACATACACCGTTGGTGATGGTGGTTTAACGCAAAAGAACTTTACTACAGCGCTCAAAACCAAGCTTGACGGAATTGCAGCTGGGGCAGAAGTAAATGTTCAGTCTAACTGGAATGCAACAAGTGGAGATGCCTTTATACAAAACAAACCTACATTAGGTACAGCTGCTGCGGCAGATACAGGTGACTTTGCAACTGCGGCTCAAGGAACTACTGCTGACTCGGCATTACAGCCGTCAGACATAATTACCTTTGCTGGTGATGGTGAAGGTCTTGTGCCAGACGGAACTTCAGCTGACGCTTCCAAATTCCTAAATGGAGATGCTGGATGGACAGTACCTACAAACACTGTAACAAGTGTAGGTGTATCTGGAGATTTATCTACTGGAAATATAACCCTTGCGGCAGGCGGTGATGTTGCCATAAATAAAAACGGTGGGACGATTACAATTGAATGTACCGATACAGATACGCAGTATACAGCAGGAGCTGGTTTAGATTTAACTGGAACTTCATTCTCTATAGAGGCTGACTTGTCTTCAGATGTGCATACTATAGGTCGTGATGCAAATGACAAGTATATAGTCAATACATCAAATCACGCTTGGTATTTGGATGGTGCGTTAGATATGCGCCTTGCAAACAACGGTACTCTTGATGTAGATGGTGATGTTGTTGCTTTCTCTACTGTTACAAACTCTGACCGCAGACTAAAGACAGACATACAGACTATTGAGAGCGCTTCTGAGAAGGTTTCTAAGCTACGTGGTGTAGAGTACACTTGGACTCACGGTAAGCGCAAAGGACAGCGTGATATCGGTTTGATTGCACAGGAGGTTGAAGAAGTAGTACCAGAAGTAGTAAGCGAAGGCGAACTGCTTGATGGAACAACAGCCAAGCGTGTAGACTACGCAAAGCTTGTAGGTCTACTCGTAGAAGCAAACAAAGAGCAACAAGATATTATCTCTCAGCTTGAGGAGCGTATCATTGACTTAGAAAACAGACTATAATGGCATTACAAAGTAGCGGACAAATAAAAATATCAGAAATAAAAGCAGAGTTAGGGTCTTCAAGCAACAGCTTGAGGGCGCTATCGGCTGCCGCTGGTTTAAGTGTACCAGATGCAATGTCTGAGTTCTACGGATTCTCTGCTGCTAAGTATTACTGGGATTTAAGTAATGACATCAAGTGGGACTCTGCTACAGACAAACCACTACAGACTGCTGAAGAAAGCCTATCTGTCTCCCTTTGGATTAGACCTCAGTGGGCTGCTACAGATTTAAACTTAATCATCTTTGATTTAACACCTTCTGGTACAACATCAACAGCAAACCGCTTCTTCCTTCAATACGACTACGGCTTAAACAGATTTATAGCAAGATATAGAAGCGCTTCTCAAAACTTTGATAGACAGCTTGCCTTGCACAGTAATAACTCAGCAACAGGAACAGGAACGAGTAGCTCCAACAGGTGGACAGGTTCTAACAGAGGTAATGTAAATTCAGACGGATTTGTACATCTGTTTTTAACTTACAATGCTCCAGAGCAAAATCCTACAAATGCTTTTAAGATTTACTGGAACAACGTAGAGCTTACTTCAACAGCTGCAACAAACACAGGGGCTAAAGACACAATGTCTTTAAACGAGCTTACATTCTGTGGTAACGACCACAACACTGGTGGTAGTAGGATTGCTGACTATATGTATATGCATATGTGGGACGATGTACGCAGTGCTGGAGACATTGATTCTATGTATAATAGTGGTGACCCTATATCTGCATCTGATGCTGGTGTAACAACAAATCTAATATTTGGTGACACGTCTGAATCTGTACCTTCTGTTAATGCTGCTGACGACAGCGGTAACTATGACTTTGCGTCTGCTAATAGTCAGTCTATAGTTCAATTATAGACAATTTGTCTACAATACAGAATTAGTACTATATTTGTAATAGTTGAATTCACTAAAATAATTTACTATGGCTAAGAAAGCTAACAAACTGACTAAAGACGAGTTAGAACAGGTACGCAAAGCTGTTAACTCTGTACGTGCTTTAACAAACCGCATCGGTGATTTGGAGATTGCTAAATCAACAATGATTGCAGAGTATCAGAAAGCACAAGCGCAACTCGCAGAAGAGCGCAAAATTCTTCAAGACAAATACGGAAACATATCCATCGACATCGAAAGCGGTGAATACGAAGAGGTTGTTGAAGAAGCAGAAACAGTAGAAGAGTAGGACTCGCTTACACTATACTGATTACGAGAGGGTTACAGAAATGTAGCCCTCTTTTTTTATATCTTTGCTAAATGAAAGCGAAGAAGAAAGACTCACGATTAGAAAGAGCAGGGGTGTCTGGCTATAACAAGCCAAAGCGTACTCCTAACCACCCTAAGAAATCACACATCGTTGTAGCTAAGTCTGGCTCTACGATTAAAACTATTCGCTTCGGAGAACAAGGAGCATCTACTGCTGGTAAGCCCAAGTCTGGCGAGTCTGCAAAAATGAAAGCAAAAAGAAAATCATTTAAGGCTCGTCACGGTAAAAACATTGCTAAAGGTGTTTTAAGCGCTGCATACTGGGCAAATAAGGTTAAGTGGTAATGGGTAAGCACGGACTAGAAAAGCTAAAGGAATTGTTTTGGTATAGTGATAGCGAACCTAATGAGGTTCTTATTGCGTTCTGTCACATCATAGCGCTACCTGCTGCACTATGCGTAGACTTTGATAACCCCTCAATACCGCTTATTATGGCTGGTATAGCCGCAGGGTCTTTTCAGATGTGGGCTGTTTTATGGAACGGCACACTACGTATGAGATTGATAGCTGTTCAAGTAGCTGCACTTATTGCTCTAGGCACAGTTGAGAATCTTATCGCTAGTGGTTTAATGAATGGTAGCCGTGTGGGGTGGATGATTATTATGCTGTTTGCTTTGTGGAACACGATAAGGGTGTATAAAGAAAAACTAGATAAAGGTGCTTAAGAGACTACAACAGCTTTGGAGATATAGCGATAGCCAACCTACAGAGATTACTCTTGGCGCTGCGCTAATGATACTTGCTCCAATAGCTACATTCATAGAGCTAGGATTCATGCCTATCTATCAATTGCTTTTAGTAGGAGCAGGATTTTATCAATTGTATTGCATTGCTCAAGGTGAAATCAATTGCAGGGTAAGAGCAGCAATGTTGACATTTGGTTTGTACTCTACTAGCTTTATGATGTATTTAATGACAATAGGTTTACCAACTCCAACTCATTACGGTTGGGTCATTTTTGTACTTTCTTCGTTCGGCAACCTTAAAAGACTAAAAACAGAACAACTGCATCGCAATGGATAATATCACGCAAATAATAATTACCGTTGCAACCGTAGCAGGTTCCGCTGGTATATGGAAATTTTTTGAAGCAAGGCTTAAAGTAAAATCAGAAGAAAAAAGGTCGGAAATAGAAAACAGCGATGGCGTTCAGTACAGAGATGATTTAAAAAGCCGTGTAAGAAATCTTGAATCATTACTAGCTACCAGCGCAGACGAAAAAGATGAGTTGCGTAACCAAGTGTTAGCGCTTACTCAAGAGGTATCTGCACTTCGTGTCAAGGTTGAATTCTTGGAGAAAGAGAACGACCGCCTCAAGAACAAATAATCGTATCTTCGTTTTCTTTTTTTAACCTATAAATTTTTCACCATGAGCGACAGCTTTGCAGATTTCGTCAACGAATTAGAAACAGCAGAACAACCAACCTGTAATATGGACAGTCCAGAGGATTGTGAAGCCTGTGGCAGCTAAATAAAAATCATGAGTACCGCTAAAAAATCTAACCCAGCAAAATGGAAACGCATTGTAGCAGCTGTAAAGGCTGGTACTAAAGGTGGGCGTGCAGGGCAATGGAGTGCTAGAAAAGCACAAATTGCCACAGCTCGTTACAAGAAGTCTGGTGGGGGATACAAAGGCGCAAAGAAGAAGTCTAACAGTCTAAGCAAATGGAGTAAGCAAAAATGGAGAACCTCAGACGGAAAACCGTCTAAAGGAAAAAAGCGTTACTTACCAGATGCGGCATGGAAATCATTAAGCGCAGCGGAAAAAAGAGCTACAAACAGAGCTAAAGCAAAGGGCAACAAAAAGGGTAAGCAATTCGTTAAGCAGCCTAAGAGTATCGCAAAAAAAGTAAGACGATACAGAAAGTAACTTAACAATTTGATTATTAGAGGGGTACACGAAAGTGTATCCCTTTTTTATTTAATT
>JGI10211J34971_10002760_pt1 | contig 14195 bp, 14 predicted proteins | sample Etolagsediment_FD_34971 | JGI IMG/M metagenome (IMG submission 34971) | reverse complement strand
AGCAACAGACCTGAACCGGGATACCTATAGACAACCGCTTCGCTTTCCCCGGTGCCCCGGTTGATCTGCCATTGGCCCTGCACGCTTCCGGTTGTGGAATTATCCAGATCCATTCCGAACGTCGACACGGGCATCCTGAAGTCAATATGAAAGGCAAAAAGGACGTCGGCCGGAAATCCGCCGGCCAGGTACGTTGACAGGTCGATGGAGTACCTGTTCGTCGGTAACTCAAAATCCAGCGAAAGCGAGTTGTTCCCGGTAATGGGCTCGGTAGCGTCGGTAGCGGCGGCGGTAAGTCCGGAGCTCACCCACCCGGCCGGTGCCGCGGGCGCGGCGGTGCTTTCAAAATCTCCGTTTGCCAGTAAATTTACGATTTCGTACCGGTAGACCGGCCCCGTCGCGCCGGCGGGCAGGGTGCCGTAGACGCCGGAATCCACCTCTTCAAAGGTTACAAAATCGGGATCCGCGGCGGTACCCGCGTTACCGGTCAGTCCGTCCGCGAAATACCACAGCGGCTCGTTCGACGCGGCGTCTACCGCATCAAAGTTCCGTTCCGCGATGAGGTTTACTCCCGAATAATCGCTCCAGTCCACCGGATCGGTGCAGGAGGCGAGCAGGAGAAGGAGCACGCACAGGACCAGGACCGTCGCCGTGAGTGCCGGAACGTACGATAGGAACTGCGGACGTTTCACGGCTTCAAGTATAGCAGGGGCGTGCCGAAAAATCAGCGTGCGTGATTTTTCAGTGCGACAAGGACCTCTTCCGCGTGTATTGCGGATTTCGGTCGTTTGAATACCTTGATCACCGCACCGTCTGCATCCAGAACATACGTTGTCCGGAGAATTCCCTCAATCCGTTTCCCGTACATATTCTTGGCACCGTACGCCTCATACGCGCGAATAACCGTAAGTTCCGGGTCGCTCAGGATGGGGAAGGGTAAACCCAGCTTCCTGCTGAACGCACGATGTTTCTCGACCGGGTCCCCGCTTATTCCAACGACGGCAACTCCGGCTGCTTCAAGGGAGCTCCAGTTGTCCCGAAAACTGCACGCTTCACGGGTGCACCCCGGTGTGTTGTCCTTCGGGTAGAAATAGACCGCTACCGGTTTCCCGCGAAAATCCGAAAGGCTGACCATGTCGCCATCCTGATTCGGTAAGGTAAAATCTGGTACTTTTTGTCCTTTTTCAATCATGACCTTTTTAATATACTCCTTGCGATGCGTGTTCTTATAGTAGAAGACGATAAAAAGATCGGTTCTTTTCTGGTTCGAGGGCTTTCCGAGGCGGGATATACCACCGATCTTTTGTCAACGGCGGAAGAGGCGCTCGGCGCGGCGGCTCTTACCCGCTTTGACGCACTTGTTCTGGACTTGAATCTGCCGGGAAAAGATGGAATCTGGCTTATCGAACGGCTGCGGGAACGGGGCGTCAACGTGCCGATTCTGGTACTGAGTGCACGCGTCGGTGTTGACGACCGGGTTCTGGGAATCCGGAGCGGCGCCGACGACTATATGACTAAGCCGTTCTCGTTTGTTGAACTCAACGCACGAATCGAGGCGCTGATTCGACGCGCGCAGAATCCTTCGAGTGCGTCCGGCGGAACCGGAAGTCCGCCCTCGAAACTCCACGCGGCGGACGTCATCATAGACTTGTACAGCCGGGTGGTAACCCGTGGCGGTCGCGACGTAGAACTGCAGCCGCGGGAGTTTGCCCTTCTTGAGTATTTCCTGCGGAACCCCGATCGCGTGCTCACCAAGACGATGATCCTTGAACAGATCTGGAATTACGACTTTGACCCCCAGACGAACGTTGTCGATGTTCTGGTCTCGAGGCTTCGTTCCAAAGTTGATCGGGATTTTCCCGAGAAACTGATTCATACGATCCGCGGTGTCGGGTACGTACTCCGGACCGGTCGACCCGATGGGTAATCGCGGCCTTTCGTTTCGCCTGCGTCTGACGATTCTCTTCACCGTCCTTTCGATTCTCGGTATGACACTGCTCTTCGTCCTGACATTCTTCTCCCTCTACCGGACGCTCCGGTCCGAGGATCTCGATGAGATGCGCAGCGGCCTGCTGGGATACTGGGCACAATTCCAGACCGGCGGGTTCGATCTGCTGCAGGAGGAGATCCGCCTCGACAACCTGGTTTCGGGAGAGCGCCCGTTCGCCGTCCGGGTTGCCGACCGCGAAAACAGGACGATCCTCTACAGCTATCCCGAGTTCTGGTCGTCATTCGGATTCGACCGGTTGGAACTCTACGATCTGAGTGCCGAGCAGATTCTGGTTCTCGGCAGCCCGGATGTCGATTACACGATCGAAATCGGCGGGTTGTGGCTCTCGAACGACTATTACCTCCAGCTCGGCCTTGCCACCAGTACCAGGGAGCGGCTGCTGACGCTGTTTCGGCGTAATTACCTGACGATTGCCGGTGGTGTGGTAGTACTGGGGTTCGTCCTGGGACTTTTTGCCGCATCGCGCGCATTGAGTCCGGTGGCACACGTCAACCGGACGGTGCGGGAGATCATCGACACGGGCCGCCTGAGCTCTCGCGTCCCGGAGCCCGGTGGTGCCGGGGAACTTGTAGAGATGACGCGCCTGTTCAACCGAATGCTTGAGCGGCTCGAAAAACTGGTTGACGGGATGCGGAGCACCGTCGATATGGTTGCCCATGATCTGCGTACGCCGGTCACGCGACTCCATGCGACTGCGGAACTCGCTCTGAGCGGAGACAACCCGGACGAGTTGCGTCACGCCCTTGAGGAGGCGCAGCAGCAAAGCACCGGGATTCTCTCACTGGTGAACACCCTGCTGGAGATCACCCGTGCCGAGAGCGGCGTGATCGATCTTCGCCTTCAGGAGGTCAACGTTGCCGAGGTCTTTTCGCGCGTCTGCGACGTGTACGAGCTGGTCGCCGAAGAGCGCGGTGTCGCGCTGGTGAATCGCCGCAGGGAGTCGCTTCCGGTACGGGCCGACCCGGTACGATTACAGCAGGCGGTAGCGAACCTCGTGGACAACGCGGTCAAGTACACATCCGCCGGTGGTTCGGTTGATCTTTACGGCCGGGAGGGTTCGGGAGACGATGCAGACATGGTCATCCTGGAAGTACGGGATACCGGCTCCGGTCTTACCGGTGACGAACGGGACCGCGTCTGGGATCGTATGTATCGGGGGCCGGTCCAGCCGATTGCGCAGCAGCAGCCGGGGCTCGGCCTCGGATTAAGCTTCGTAAAAGCGATTGTGGAGGCGCACCAGGGGCGTGTGGCGGTCGAAAGCATTCCCGGATCGGGTTCGGTATTCCGGATCATATTGCCGGGGAAAGGAGCGATATCATGATTCTCTATGCGAGCAAATTCGGAACGGTACGCGATTTTGTGCATCTGGTTCCCGATACCACCGCGTACGATGTGAGCGACCGGAAATCACCGGTCCGTCGGGCACTCGCGGACGCACCGAACGAGCCGGTGTTCATCGTCGCGAGCATCTACGCGGGAAAACTCAACGGCGCGATGCGAAAATTCCTGGAGCAGGAGAGAGCCCTGTTTGAAACGCGTCCGGTTGCCTGCGGTATCGGGTGTCTGGCCGAGGATCAGGAAGCGCAGGACTATCTTGCCTCGGCGTATCCCCCGTGGCTCATCGCGCGCGCGGAACTCTCGGTAGTCGTCGGTGGCCGCGTGCGGTTCGCGACCTTACCGGTATTCATGCGCTTTTTCATGAAAAAGATTCTGGGAAGCGGCGAAGACGTGGACCGGTTGCAGACCGACCGCGCGGCCGAAATACACGCCTGGCTTACCAGAGCGCGGTAACGTGCCGGTCTCGATCCCGGCTATGTTTCCTGCATCGTGATATGGCGATACGCGCTCAGTCCGGCGCGGGCGCCTTCACCCAGCGCGATGAGTATCTGCTCCATGCCGACGGTAGTAACGTCACCAGCGCCGTAAATACGCCGGTGTGACGTACAGTTTCGCTCGTTGATCCGGATATAGCCTCGTTCATTACACTCAACCAGGTGCCGCACCAGTGCGGAATTCGGTTCCGGTTCCCGCTCCAGGAAAAACGCATCGGCCTGGATCGTTTTTGCCGGCGCATCGGCGCGTTGAATCTCGATTTGCGTAGCGAAGTCGTCACCGTCGAATCCCAGGGCACGGTAGCCGTTAAAGATCTGGATGTTGTCGATTGCCGCCGCGAGCTCAAGGTGCTGGTGCGTGTAGTCGGCGTGAGGCTCCAGGACGAGGTACACCTGCGCGGCGTGAAATGATGCTTCGACGGCGGCTTCGATGACGCGATCGGAGTTCCCCAGCAGAAAAATCGGTCGATCCTTCAGCGCGTGTGTATAGCTGACAGCACTTGCGCCCACGCCGCGTCCGGCAAACTTCCGTTCGCCCGGAATGTCAAGATACTCCCCGCGAACCCCCGTAGCGATAATCAGCCGCTTCGCCGAAATCTGTTCGGTATGATTTTTACTGTGGCTGTGAAGCGTGAGCAGGAAGTGCTCGCCCTTGTCGGCGACCTCGGTGACCTGGGCAAGCCGGTAGGTATGAGCGAGGTATTCAATCCGGGCACGAAACACCTGTACCTGCTCTTTTGCTTTGAGTACGTGGTACTCCGTCATTTCCGGGAAGTTGATGGTCGCGGTCGTTTTCCCGCCCAGCGTAGGGGCAATCAACAGAACGTCTATGCCCTTGCGAATGCAATAGATGGTAGCGGCAAGACCGGCCGGTCCTGCACCGATTACGGCGACATCGTACACGTTTCTACTCCTCCGGGGGCGGTGGAATCACGCCGGATTCCATCATCAGTTGGGTTATGCGGCGGCTGCGTTCGATACGCGCGCACGCACCGGCTCGAATCTCGGCATACGTCATCGAACGCGCCGCAAGTCCCTGTTCCTGTGCTCTGACTCCTACCGCCGCGGCGATGTCGCAGAAGACGGTCCAGTCTTCCATTGTGGGTAGAATCAGATCGGGGTCGATGCGTCCTTCGGCGGCACCCGGCGCCAGATCGGCCAGCGCTTCGGCCGCGGTAAAACACATCTCGTCGCTGATGGTGCGTGCCCGGACGTCGAGCGTTCCCCGGAAGATTCCGGGAAAGCAAAGGCTGTTATTCACCTGGTTCGGAAGATCGCTCCGGCCGGTAGCCACGATTGCCGCGCCGGCTGCTTTCGCGTCTTCAGGCCAGATCTCCGGCACGGGATTGGCTGAGGCAAAGACGATCGGGTCGCGCGCCATAGCCGAAATCCACTCCGGTCTGATCGTATCGGGGCCGGGGGTGGAGAGGGAGATTACGACATCGGCTCCGGAGAGCGCTTCCGGAATGGCGCCGTGTCGATGTTCGGGATTCGTGATCTCCGCAAGGTGCCATTTCTCCGGATACTCGTTTCGGCGTTCCCGCAGATCCTGGCGGTCGGTACTGAGGAGACCCCGGCTGTCAACCATGACGCAGTTGGCGGGGTCTGCCCCTCTGCCGAAGATAAGGCGCGCACACGCGACGTTGGCCGCTCCGGCGCCGATAAAGGCGATTCGTACATCTTCGATCCGCTTCCCGACCACTCTGAGGGCATTCAGAAGCCCCGCGAGCGTGACGGTGGCCGTTCCCTGCTGATCGTCGTGCCAGACGGGAATCTCGGCTTCGCGGCGCAGCGTGTCGAGTACTCTGAAACACTTGGGTTGCGCGATATCCTCGAGGTTGATTCCGCCGAAGCTCGGTTGAAGATTGAGCACCGTGCGGATGATTTCGTCGGGATCTTTGGAGTTCAGCATGATCGGAACGCTGTCAACACCGCCGAGGTACTTGTAGAGCAGAGCTTTTCCTTCCATCACCGGATAACCCGCTTTCGGTCCGATATCGCCAAGACCAAGTACGCGGCTCCCGTCGCTGACGACTGCAACGGTGTTCCACCGGTTTGTCAGTTCGTCCACCAGACTTTCGTCCTTCTGGATAGCCAGACACGCTTCGGCAACGCCCGGAGAGTACCAGACTGAAAAGTCGTCCATACCGCGGACTACACACCGGGGGACCGTCTCCATCTTCCCGCCGAAGTGCCGATGCCATTCAATCGCAATCTGTCCAAATTTGTCTCGATTCATTGGTTCCTTCTACCTATTGGTGCCTTTTACTCATAATTGAATCCCTGGTCGGTCCAGATTTCCGCGCGGTCGTGTTGCAGGAGAATACGGCCGGCGGGGTACTCTTCCGGTCGTCGGGCAATGGCGTACAGAATATCCCGCTTCCCCGCACCCGTGGCGAAAAAAAGTATCCGCCGGAAGCGGAGAATACACGAAGCGGACGCCGTGACTCGATCAAAGTCCCGGCGTCCGGTAACCGGAAACGCCCACTGATCGGGGTCCCGGGACGTGACGTCCGCCGGAAGGGGAATCAGGTTCGGGTCAAAAATGCCGGCCGTATGACCGTCATCGCCGATCCCGAGGATCGCCAGACCGAAACGTGCTTTCCGACCGTCGAGGTCGCGCAGTTCCCGCGCGAATGTCTCTGCCGCTATTTCGATCGGCGCGGACGGATCCGGATGAATGAGGCGGTTCTCCGGGAGGTGAAGCGCTGAAGCCAGGGGCTTCAGGCGTCCGAAGTTCGAGTCGGGCGAATCCGGACCGACGTGCCGGTCGTCGCTCACGACGATGTGGAGCGCCGGGTGTACGGATGCCGGCGGTTCGGCGGCGACCCGGTCATAGACGCGCAATGGTGTCTTTCCGCCGGGAAGCATCAAAACAAACGGGGCGGTTGCGCGACGCGCCCCGAGGTCCGGAGAGTTTTCCAGCTCGGTATACCCCGGACCCGCGGTGATGTTGTGTCGTATCTCGTTGAGCAGTGCCTGCTCGGCCTGCTTTGCACTGTGAAACCGGGTAAACTCGATAGCCATTATGTCGGTCCTTTACTCCCGTACGCGTACGGGATTGGTTGTATCTGCTGAGACTCTATCTCGTGAAGGATCGGTGTGACCACCTTCCAGGCGCCGGCGAGCTCCTCTTTCTGGATAAATAACGATCGGTCTCCGCGTAAAACATCCAGAAGCAGCCGCTCATACGCTTCCGGAAGCGATTCGGTAAACTCTCGATGATAGAGCATGTTCAACGGGACCGTGGTCGCCTTGAACTCCATACCGGGGACTTTGTTATTCAACCGCAGTTCGATCGACTCATTCGGTTGAACGCGAATTGCCAGTGAGTTTGCGGTAAGTCCCTCGAAGAGCGAATACGGCTGAGGCTTGAACCGGACCAGAATCTCGGTTTGTTGAGTGTCGAGCGCCTTTCCGGCGCTCAAAAAAAACGGAACGCCATGCCAGCGGGGATTGTTCACGTGGAGGGTTGTGCGGACGAACGTTTCGGTAACCGAATTGTCGGGAACATCGGGGTCGGAGAGGTACCCTTCATATTGACCGGTAACCGTTTGGGCCCTGCTCATCGGCGCGGTGGCGCGCAGGAGCTTCGTCTTTTCTTCCGCGATTTCCGCCGGTTCCAGGCGGATCGGCTGCTCCATCGCGACCAGCGCCATCGCCTGCAACAGGTGGTTCTGAACGACGTCGCGGATTATTCCGAACCGGTCAAAATACCCGGCGCGTCCCTCGACTCCGATCGTCTCCGAAAAATCGATAGAGATCGATTCGATATGGTCCCGGTTCCAGACGGGCTCGAAAATCTGGTTTCCGAACCGAAGGATCAGCAGATTCTGAATGACCTCTTTCCCCAGATAGTGATCGATACGATACGTCTGCGTCTCGGTGAAGATCTCGGAGAGGGCGGTGGTAAGCTCTTTGGAACTCTCCGTATCGCGGCCGAACGGTTTCTCGATTACCACCCGTGACCATGCTCCCTCGCGCTCGGTAGCCAGGCCGGCACCCCGGAGCGAGTGCGCCGTTTTCAGAAAAACACCGGGCGGGATGGCCATAAAGACCAGCAGGTTCGCGCCGGGAGCTTTTTCGTTCAGCCGTTTGCGAAGTTTGATGAAGTCTTCAGTACTGTCATAGTCGCCCGTCTGGTAGAAGACACGTTGCAAAAACCGGCTGATTTTCATGTCGCATACCGACGGTTCGGGTTGAAATCGCGACGTGATCGTCTCACCGGCAAAGGTGCGAAACTCACGGTCGCTTTTCCGGGAACGTGCGAACCCGGTGACGGAAAAATCATCCGGGAGCAGTCCGTTGCAATAGAGTGCAAAAAGCGCCGGAATCAACTTCTTTTTCGTTAAATCTCCCGACGCACCGACGATGACGATGTTGGTAGGGCTGTTGATCTTCTGCACAGCTTGCTACTATAGCACAAGATATAATCGGTGTTACACACGGTGTGTAACCTGATTCAGGCGGCAAACCGGTGCTATACGACGATCCCGGACTCTATGCGGATGTGTACGGAACGTTCCTCGAAGATCTCCCGTTTTATCTCGATATCTGTCGTGCCGGCGGTGGCGCCGTCTGTGAGCTGGCGTGCGGCTCCGGCAGGATAACCGTCCCGCTCGCGGCGGCCGGCTGTACCGTCGTCGGGGTGGACTGTTCGCCGGAAATGCTCGACGCGGGGCGCCGGCGCGCGCATGACGCCGGTGTCGCGGCGCAGTTTGTGCAGGCCGACATGGTCGATTTCGAGGCGCCGGGGATGTTCCGGACGATCATTGTGCCCCTGCACAGCCTGTCGCACCTGTTACTCGATGAGCAGATCGACTCGTGCTTCCGGCACGTCCGGGAGACGCTTGTTCCCGGCGGTTCATTCGCATTTGCCGTTCATAACCCGCAGAACGCCTACCTGGAGCGGGATCCGGAGGCACTCTTTCCGCTGCAGAGCGACCGGCAGAATCCGAAATACCAGGTATACGAGCGGACCTCCTGGAATGCGAAAGAGCGGATTCTGGACCTTGACTGGTTTGTCGAGACCGCTTCTTCGACCAGGGAACTCAGTTTCCGCCTGCGGCTCTTCTCACCCGACGAGATACGCGGACACCTTGACCGAGCNGGNCTGGAGATCGAAGGACACTGGGGCTGGTACGACCGGACGCCGCTGAAAGAGGAGTCGGCGACTCAGGTCCTTCTGTGCAGGAAACGATGATCCTCGATACCCGTTGGCCGGATTACGGATTCTGCAAGGCGCGAAGGTGTTCCTGGCCGTAACCGAAATACCGCTCCGACGACGGAATAAGGTCGTCAAGCTCGCTCTGTTTCAGGTCGCGGATAATCTTTGCCGGTACGCCGGCAACCAGAACGCCCGAAGGAACTTCCATCCCGGGTGGGACGAGTGCGCCGGCGGCAACGTACGCGTGCGTTCTGATGATTGCACCGTTGAGGATTGTTGCACCGATACCGATGAGTGATTCATCTTCTACCGTGCAACCGTGAACGCACGCATTGTGGCCGATGGTAACGCGTGCACCGATGCGAAGCGCATGGGCCGGGCCATATCCGGTATGCAAAACGCTTCCGTCCTGGATATTGGAATACTCACCAACGTCGATCGTATTGATATCACCGCGAAGTACGCTGTTGTACCAGACGCTCACCCCGGTCGCGAGTGTCACACTCCCGATTACCGTTACTCCCGGAGCAAGAAAAACCCCTTCTGCGACAAACGGTTCGGTGCCGTGAAAGGCCGCGACCGTTACACCTTCTGGAAAATTGCGTTGCAAACCCGTATCCTCCGATTCATTTGTTCCAACAGTTTCCACCGTACGATCGGGATATCCCGGATTTCCGAAACCGGTATCGCGTACAGGTGCGTATCTTCAACCGCCCGGAAGCTCAGGCGGCACTCATTGGAATCCAGAACCGCCTGCTCGCCGATTGCCGAGCGCGGTCCTACCGTATCGATTTTCTTTCCGTCGCACTCCACCGCAATACGACCGGAGACGATGAAGTACAGGTACTCGCCAATTGATGCATATTCGCCTGTTTTGAGGCCGGTTTCCTGCACCGTTTGCACGATGCGTGTCAGAATATTCCCGGAAATCCGGTCGCCGAGGATATAGGAGCCTTCGAGATAGTGCTTTTGATCCAGATGTCGTTCCATGAGCTCAAACATTCCGTTGCGCTTGATGAACTGGAGATACATCGTCGCGGGAATCTCGATCAGGTTCACGAAGCTGGCCGAACGGTACGTCCTGGTCGGCGGAATCGAGAGAAGTCCGCTCCGCTCGCCGATGAACGCACCGGGAGTCAGAATGTTCTGTACGCTGTCGTCGGCGTCAAGAACTTCCACGAGCCCGTTCAGCAGGAGGTAGACCTCCGGGTGTACTTCATCCTTCTTCACCAGAATGGTACCGATGCTCCGCGTATACGCCGGACAGTTGGAAAGCATAATCAGGTCGTACTCGGGAACGTCCGGGAAGTTCTTCCGTAACAGTTCTACCGCGTTCGTTCCGAAAGCGTTTTCATCGGTGTGAATCAGAATATCCCGCATTCCAAAGGAGGAGTTCGACCCGATCTCCTTCTCTTCAAGGGTGAGGTCGGACGCCTTATGGCTCAGGACTATCCGGGTGGAACGGTCGTTTCGGAAATCATGAGCCATTCCATGGATCATACCGCCGCCGATATCGAGCTTTTTCACGTCTACACGGGTGAGGTAATTCTCCTCGACTTCCCGATGGAGTTCCCGGGTTATCGGCGAGCCATTTTTCATCAGGCGCTGCAGTATGTCAAACGAGGTGATATCGGCAAAATGCGCGTACGTTTTATAGTCGTGGTCCCAGAGCGCGCGGAAAAACATGATCGTCGTTTCGACCGGATGGGGAGAATAGACGGGACGCACTTCAAGCCCGTCGATCATATTCCATTCCCCTTCGATCAGATCATGGGGAACGAAATAGTCGTCAAACTGTTCTTCGGGAAAGGACATGAGCGCCGAGAGTTTTTTCATGACCGATGAACGGACGAGCGGGGTCGCGTAGTATGGGAGGCGGTGGTCCGCCCGGACCAGCGAGGTAAGGCCCGCAAAGTGATCGTCGTGGGCGTGCGTATGAAAAATCCCGGAAATCTCATTTACGCTGATTCCGAGCGAATTCAGTGTGTTCATGACGTTTGGACCGGCATCGATGAGGAATACCCGCCCCTGAAAGACGAGTATGCTCGCCATGCACGGACGGTGAACGTCCCACCCGTCTCCTTCACCGGTGTGGACAATCGAGAAATACTCCCGTTTGATCTTGTGCTGGCCCAGCACGTATGGCGGTTCGTAGCTTTCGTGGCGTTCGAGATTCAGCTGAACCTCGACGTAATCCCGTTTATAGGCGATACGGTAGGTGTTGATTGCAACCCGCTCGATGTCTACTCCCGGCACGATCTCTACCGGTTCGTCATGAACAAGACGAAAGTCGATCAGCTCTTCTGGACGGCGAATGGAGCCGAACGCGAACTCGGTCTTGATCCGCATCAGTTCCTTCGCACGTTCCGGAGCAACACCCGCCGCGACAATCTCTTCTTCGCTGACGAGGCCGTAATTCCCGCGATAGATATACTCTTTCTGGGCGATGACCTGGTCTTCCGCACCGATGATCAGCGGTTTACGGCCGGTGTTGTTCGGGTGTCCGGGGATGATCATCCCCTGCCGGTAGAGCATTTGCAGGACGGGAAATTCGGCAAGATTCGAGAACTCTCCGTTCTGGATGCTTACGTCGGAGAGCAGAACGGCGTTCGGACCCGATTCAAACTGAACACCACCTCGATCGATGGAAGTGATAAAGCCACCGCGCATCATATGCTTGACGACGTCGGCCGGTGCCCCGCACAACATACGAAGATCGGCTTCCGGTACTTCCACCCAATACACTCCGGTCGTAATTTTTACTTTCTTCATCGCAGCGCCTCTACAACACTGTAATCCAGGAATAGCGGTGGTGCAAACAGGTAAAGAACCGTATATTTTGCGGGACATGTACGCAGTACTGCTCATTGGAGATGAAGTCCTCTCGGCTCAGGTGCGGGATGAAAATATGTACATCGTGTTACATCGGTTACGCGCGGCCGGGTACGCGGCGGGCGAGGTCAGGGTAGTCCCGGACTCGTCGGATGCCATCTCCCATGCTCTTGGTGAGCTGGCCGGACGGTACGAGTTTGTCATTACCGCCGGGGGGATTGGACCGACTCACGATGATATCACCGTAGAAGCGGTCGCCGCCGCCTTTGGTGTAGAGTTGACGACGAATGCGGAGATGCTCGCCTTTCTGGAACACCGGTACGGAACTCCGCTTACTCCTATGGTTTCCCGAATGGCGCAATTACCGCCCGGTACAACGGTAGCCGGGTGCCGCGACGGACACTGGCCGGTCATATCGTTCCGGAACGTCTATATACTTCCCGGATTACCGCGCGCCCTTCGCGAGAAAGTCAACCGCATTGCAGAGGCGCTCCCGCCGCGAGAGCCGCCGTGGAGCGGGGCCCTCTACCTCAATGCCGACGAAAGTGTCTTCACCGATGACCTCAACCGGCTGCAGGCCGGATACCCCGGCGTAACCGTTGGCAGTTATCCGGTTTACGGGTCATACGGGTACCGCAGCCGGGTAACCGTGAAAGGTTCCGACCGCCAGGCCGTGCAGACCGCGTGGAACGGACTTCGCGCATACACGCTGGATCATAACCTGCTCATTCGCGAAGACCCGCCCGACCAGGAGTCCCACGAACCGGCGAACGAGGGACAGACTGATGAATGAAGAGCAGCCTGTGAGCAGTGGGCCAAACATCGACCGCGAGAAGCGGCCTGTGAGCAGTGGGCCAAACATCGACCGCGAAGAGCGGCCTGTGAGCAGTGGGCCAAACATCGACCGCGAGAAGCGGCCTGTGAGCAGTGGGCCAAACACTGACCGCGAGAAGCGGCCCGCCGGCAGCGCTCTGTTGCGCGTTATACCCGTAGACCTGGGCGCCGATGGGCTGGACGAATCCACGGTGGTAGTCCTTCTGCACGGATTTGGTGCGTCGGCTCAGGATCTCGTACCCCTCGCCGCCGAGACCGGAACCTTCCGCCACTGGTTGTTTCCGGGCGCACCATATCCAATCACGGCGATGGGTATGCAATACGGTCATGCGTGGTTTCCGCGGAATGACGGTCAAATGGAGCGCGCACTCTACGGTTCTTACTTCACCGACCTGCGCTTCACCGAGCCGGAAGGGCTCACTCAATCCGCCCGAGAAGTGGTTGCCCTGCTGGATGCGAACGGCATCCCGCCCGAACAAGCAATAATAGGCGGGTTCAGCCAGGGCTCCATGGTTGCCGTGGAATACGCGCGGCTCTGTCTGACCGAAGGCCGCCCTCTGCCAAGGGCGCTCGTACTCCTTTCCGGGGCGCTCATCGCGCAGGCGTGGTGGGAGCCGCTGGTGGGGCGGGGGAGCGCACTACCCGCAGGGGGCGCACTGCCCGCAGAGGGCGCACTACCCGCAGAGGGCGCACTACCCGCAGAGGGCGCACGACCCGCAGGGGGCGCACTACCCGCAAGGGGCGCACTACCCGCAGAGGGCGCACTACCCGCAGAGGGCGCACTACCCGCAGAGGGCGTACTGCCCGCAGGGAGCGCACTACCCGCAGGGGGCGCACCGTTACCCCGCGTCTTCCAGAGCCACGGCCGCGCGGACACCATTCTTCCTTTCGAGGAAGGTCTGGCGTTGCGCGCGCTCCTCGAGAGTGCAGGCTTTTCGGTAGAGTTCAGCGAGTTTGCCGGCGGCCACGAAATCCCGCTGTCGGTTTTGAAAGCAATGCGCTTGTTTCTTCAGACCGTATATTGAGTGTCCTTCAGCTTGTGTACCGTTAAGACACTTTTTCAAGACCCGGTATAGATTTATACCGTTGGTCCGTTCCCGGTACTTACGATGTTGAGCTTTGTTCTTTTAGCGAAAATATTTAGGGGTAACTCCGTACACACGGTTCCGGACACTATTGATAGTGTAAGAACCTTCCCGCCGATCCAATCGCGATAGCCGCAAAAACAATCACCATCCACGGTTTTCCTATTACTGAATGGGAGGAACCATGGAACAATCCGCAAAGCCTCACGACAAGTTCTTTCGCCTCGTCTTCTCAACCCCGGAAGCGCAGCAGGACCTGATCAGCCTCGCGCTGCCACCGGAAATTACAAATACCTTCCGGATGGAGACGGTGAATAGTGTCCTACAGCTTGTGTACAATTGAGCCGACATTTTCCTTCCCGGAATAGATTTGTGTGACAAATCAACTCTTGCCACAGACGAAATCGCGCGTTTTCTCTTGAGCGCAAACGGAT
>JGI10211J34971_10002758_pt1 | contig 14205 bp, 12 predicted proteins | sample Etolagsediment_FD_34971 | JGI IMG/M metagenome (IMG submission 34971) | reverse complement strand
CGGCAGACGGCAAAAAAGAGTTTTGACCGGGCGCTGGCCGGAGAACGCTTTCTGGTCACTGAAGAATACGGCAACGAGGACCTGACAAGAAGCTACTACGACGACCGGTACAGCCCGGTCTTTGACGAGACCGGCAATGTGATCGGCGTGTCGGTATTCGTTGTTGAGCGGCGCGAGTGTAACGCCTCCCCGACCGTGGCGCGACCATAGCGGCAAAAAAAAGGGCCGCCCGAGCAACGCACGGGCGACCACAATAATCCAGGGGCGTTGTTTACCCGGCTACGATCGTCGTGCCGTTGGCGCCTTCGACGGCCGGAACAACGTTGTCAACATCAGTTATTACGACGCGATTTTTTGGATCGGCTTCAACGAACTCGATCGCCGCGCGCATCTTTGGACCCATTGAGCCGGCGGGGAAGTGACCTTCCTCTGCGTACTTCTTCGCTTCGCTCACCGTCATGCGGTCAACCGCTTTCTCGTCGGGTTTTCCGAAGTTGATGGTTACCTTCGGAACGCCGGTGATGATGATAAGCAGGTTCGCGTTCATCTCGATGGCGATGCGCATGCTCGCCAGATCCTTGTCGATGACCGCGTCCACACCGTGCAGGGTACCGTCGGCTTCCTGGTAGACGGGGATACCGCCGCCGCCGCCGGTAATGATGATATATCCCAGATCCAGCAGGTGCTTGATCACCTCTTTTTCGACGATGTGAACGGGGTACGGGGAGGGGACTATCCGGCGGTACCCTCGTCCGGCGTCCTCTTTCACGACCCATCCCTTCTCGGCGATCATCCGGTCCGCTTCAGCTTTGGTGTAGAAGGCGCCGATCGGTTTGGTCGGATTCTGCATTGCCGGATCGTTGCGGTCAACGACGATCTGCGCGGGAATGGTGACCGTTTCGTGCCACTCACCGCGGCGGCGCATCTCGTTCTGGAAACTCTGTTCGATCATGAAACCCATGGAGCCGCACGTCATGGCGTCGGCAACGTACAGCGGCGCGACCGGAACCTTTTCCTTCGCGGTATCGGCCTGCAACATGATTGCGCCCACCTGGGGTCCGTTGCCGTGGGTGAGGATGAAGTTGTATCCCTTCTCCATCAGATCGACGATGGGTCCCATCGACTTTTGTGTGTTTGCAAACTGCTCGGAAAACTCTCCGCGCTCACCTTTTTGAATTATGGCATTTCCGCCCAGGGCGATAACTGCCAGGGTATGGGTATTTCTGGACATTCCTGTTCCTCCGAAGGTTGAGTAAGCGCCTATCGTACCATGGTTATTTTCTGCGTGCAACAAAAAACTGTGCGTGCAAAGGAATTCTCAAAACGAGAATCGCTGGTGCGTGCGACTACTTCGGGGTTTCTGCCGGCCGGGTTCCCTGCCGTGCCGGGTGCCATCGCAGGCAGATTGTCCCGTCGACGCTCCGGACCGTCACGGGTACGCCGTAGAGCGATGAGAGATTCTCCTGGGTGAGGGTTTGATCCGGCGGACCGACGGCAAGAAAACGGCGATCGTTCAGCAGCGCAACCCGGTCGGCCAGAGCGGCAGCGAAGTCCGGGTCATGGGTCGAGAAAATCATCGAGACGCCTTCGCGTTTGAGCTGTTGCAGCACGGTCAGAAGCCGGACCTTGTTGCTGATATCCAGGTGGGACGATGGTTCATCGAGGAGGAGGAGTCGGGGCTCCTGCGCAAGGGATCGCGCCAGAAGCACAAGCTGGAGTTCTCCACCGCTCAGCTTTCCGGCCGCGCGATTCGCAAGGTCGGCGATTCCCACCCGTTCCAGCGCCCGTTTCGCGACGTCGATGTCTTTCATCCCCGGGGTCTGGGTCGGGTTCAGGTGGGGTGCCCGGCCAAGCAGAACGTACTCGAGGACGGTGTAATCGAACGCCACCAGCTCGGCCTGCGGAACCAGGCTCATCGTCCGGCCGAGCTGTCTGCGGCTGAATGAGCGAATCGGACGGGCGTCGATGATGATTGCGCCCGATTCCGGGATCAACCGGCCCAGAACGAGGTGGAGGAGCGTGGTTTTCCCCGTACCGTTTCTTCCCAGTACCGCCACCGCTTCACCGCACCCGACCGAGAGGCTTATCTCCTGCAGAACGGCGCGTCGGGGGTATGAAAAGGAGAGTGATTCTACCGAAAGGAATGGTTTCATCGGTGAATGTTCATCCCGCGGGAGACCATCAGCATGATGAAAACGATCGAACCCACCAGGGCGGTAACGATTCCCAGCGGAATCTCGCCGGCCACGACGGTACGGGCGAGCGTATCGCACACGAGAGTCAGGATCGCGCCGATCAGGATCGATGCGGGCAGTGCGTATCGGGTGTCGGTGCCGACCAGCCGCCGGGCGATATGCGGTACGACGAGCCCCACCCAGTTAACGACTCCGGTGATGGAAATTGCCGCCGCGGTAGCTGCGGTTGCCGCACCCAGGACGATCACGCGATCTCGCCCCACCGGTACGCCCAGGGAGAAGGTGATGGAATCCTCCAGTGAAAGGAGGTTGACCCGCCATCGCAGTGCGAGCAAGAGGCCCAGGCCCGGCAGGATGATCGGCGTAATTGCCGCCACCCGCGCCCAGTTGCTGTTCCACAACCCGCCCAGCATCCAGAAGGTGATGGCGGGAAGCTCATCCAACGGGTCGGCGGTGAACTTCAGGAGCCCTACACCGGCGGAGAAGAGCGCAGATACGGCGATCCCCGCCAGAACGAGTCGCAGGACCCACCCGCCGAACCGCATATGCCGGGCGATGCGGTAACTGAGAATCAGTCCGGCTACCGCGCCCAGCCCCGCGTTCAGCTGCATGAGCCACGCGGTACCGCCAAAAAGAATGATCGAGGCGGCGGCGCCGAATGCGGCCCCCTGCGAAATCCCGATCAGACCCGGCTCCACCAGCGGGTTCCCGAAGAGCATCTGAAGCACCAGCCCGGCGCCGCCGAGGCTCGCTCCCACCAGGATTGCCGCGACGACGCGTGGCAGGCGCAGGTTCACCACCAGTGCCCGGCTCAAGGGGTCCGAGAGCAGGCGCGCCGGTCCCAGAATCCCGGCTTGCGGGTAGCGCCCGGTCAGTAACGAGAGTACCGTTACCGCTGCGAGGATCACGGCGAGCAGAACGACGATGCGCCGGGGATGGTCAGTCAATGGTGCCCTGTAACAGGGAGAAGATTACGCGATCGGTTGTCCCGCGATCCATTTCGTACAGTCTGTCGTAAAATGAATAGACCGATTCCCGCATCGATTCGGGGGAAACGAGTTCCGGGTGGAGCTTGGATGCCATCCACCGGAGGCCCAGAACCCACCGGACGTCCGGCTGGTCCCATGCGTAGAAATCGACCGGCATCGGGTAGACCCGACCTTCCTCGAACGCCTGAAGGCGTCCCACCAGCGGGTTTGCAGCCAATTCGCCGGTAATCGATTGAATATCGTTCCGGTACGAAACCAGAAAGATCACTTCGGGATTCCAACTGAGTACCTGCTCCAGATTGACCCGGTTCCATCCGCCACCCTGGATATCGGTAGTCCAGACCGGTTCTCCACCGGCCATCCGTACCAGTTCGGTTTGAATCCAGGTCGAGGCCGGTACACTGAAGCTCATACCGTTGTCGCCGGGCTGGACGTACAAGAACAGAACCGACGGCCTGTCTCCGGCCGAAAGCTCGTCCGTCACCGAGGTGATTTCAGTTTCGCGGTCGCGGAAAAACGCCTGAAGTTCCGCAGCCCGGGCTGCATCGCCGGTTATTGCACCAAGGGTGGCAAGATCGCGCTGGTATTGCCCCGGCGTCTCGAACTCGACGTAGAGAACGGGAATACCAATCTGCTCAAGGCTCGAGCCAAGGCTCTCCCGCATGAAGGTCTTGAGAATAACCAGGTCGGGGCGAAGGGCTGCTATCTGTTCGGGACCGACATTCTGCTGCAGGATCGTCTTCTCATCGTACGCAGCGTCAATCTCGCGCAGGAAGTTTCCCCGTCCCTGATCGATCCGGCCGACTCCCACCAGGTGTCCTGCGGCCGANGGAAAGGTGTAGAGNGCGTCGGCAATCATGAGCACCGCGCGTCCGGCGGTGACAATCCGCTGCGGCGTACCGGTGAGTACGACCGTCCGGTTCAGCGCATCGACCACTTCAATTGTTTCCGCGCCCGNCGGTTCCTCGGGAATCGCCATTGCCCAAAGGGGCGATGGAATGGTTGCCAGCGCAATAGCTGCAAGTACTGTGAAAAACGATATGGAACGAGATCGCATCGAATTACCCTCCCGATAAATCTTTCAGTTTGCTGTAGTCGTCTTCGGTATCGATATCCTGGAATACGCCGATGTCGGTGGTGAGGAACTCTTTACCGGGGTACCGCATGAGCACGTCACGCATTCGGCCCGTTTTCCGCGGCAACGCCAGCAGTTCGTCGATAAGCCGGGCCGAGATCAGAACCGGGTGTCCGGGACGTTGCCCGTACCGCGGACGGCACCAGAAGTGATCTTTGCACGCCAGAATCGTCTTGATGATCTCGTCGGGAACAGCAGGCATATCACCCATCATTACCAGAAATCGATCGCCGTCCACCAACCTGATTCCCGTCTGGATGGAAGAGAACATTCCGTCACGGAAGTCCCGATTTTCGATACACACGATCCGGTCGCTTTCCGGGAATCGTTCACGGATACGTTCCTGGTCGTTTCCGGTAACAAGAATGATCCGTTCGAAAAAACGGTGAGCCTGGTGAACAACGACCTCGATGACGGTGGAGTGATTCCACGGTTCAAGGAGCTTGTTTCGTCCGAAGCGGGAGGCTTCGCCCGCCGCCGGTATTACACAGTCGATCGCGCGGATCATACGGTATTGTACACACGGTATTGTTTGACTGCAACTTACCATCTCTTTTTACTTGACATCGCCGACCGGTCGTATTTTAATGAGTACATAGTAGAAGTATTGCAAGCAACAAGGCATATTTTCCCGTCTGGCGGTTACCGGATGAACCGGTTCGACTGCCAAGTCAACAACAAATTCTCTCAAAGAGGTGGTACCCGATGGTACAGGAATTCAAATATGTAGCTCCTGCCACCCTGGATGAGCTTCTTCGGTTTCTTTCGGAGAAAGCAGAACAGGGCGAGCGCGCGATTGTCATCAACGGTGGCACGGACCTTCTGGTTTCTATTCGGGCAGGGCTGGCTGCGCCGGACTACGTCGTGGATATGAAAAAGATTCCCGATCTGCATGAAATACGTTTCGATGCGACCGACGGTCTTTCAATCGGCGCAACGGTGACGATCAACGAACTGCTGGAATCGGAGGTCGTCGAGAAGCAGTATTCCGTGCTTTACGCGGGGGCAAAAACCCTGGCGGACCACCAGTTGCGCAACCGGGCGACGGTCACCGGGAATCTGGTTACCGCCTCTCCCTGTGGCGATACGACCTCTCCGCTGCTTACGTTGAAAGCGGCGCTCGTGATCCGGTCGGCATCGGGCAGCCGGAAAATGCTCATCAGTGAATTTATCACCGGGGTCAAAAAGACCGCACTGAAGCCCGACGAGATCGTCGAAAAGATCATCATTCCTGCAGCAAGCGCCGGCGCGGCGGGCGGGTATAAAAAACTGAAACGGATCAAGGGCCACGACCTGGGTCTGGTTATGGTGGCGATGTATAAAAAGGGTGACGAGATTCGCTTCTCGATCGGAAGTGCGGCGCCTCGCCCGGTTCTGCTGGAGGGAATCAAGCCCGGTACGCCCGTAGCGACCGTCCAGAAAATGGCTCAGGATGCAATCAGTCCAATCGACGATGTGCGGGCTTCGGCGGAGTATCGCCGGGCGATGGTTGATACGTACGTCGCGCAACTCATGGAAGAGGTCAAGTGATGACAATAACAATTACCGTAAATGGAAAACAATATCGGCGCGACGTCGCGGAACATCGAACGCTGCTCCACTTCATCCGCCAGGACCTGGGACTGACCGGTACCAAAGAGAGTTGCGGCGCCGGGGAGTGCGGGGCGTGTACCGTTATCATGGACGGAAAATCGGTGAAATCGTGCATGATTCTGGCCGCGGAAGCGGACGGCTCGGTAATCGAGACGATTGAAGGCGAAGCGCACGATAACGAGCTTTCACCCATCCAGAAGGCGTTTGAAAAGCATCACGCCGTGCAGTGCGGGTTCTGTACACCCGGCATGATCATGAGCGTGAAAGATCTTATCCGGCGGAATCCTCACCCCGATCGGCAACAGATCATCCACGGAATCGAAGGGAACTTTTGCCGCTGTACCGGATACGAGCAGATTATCGAAGCGGTGGAAGAGGTTGCCGGTACGAGGACCGAAAAGGGAGAGTTGGACTATGTATGAGAATACCCCGGCAGGTGAGCTCAAGTACGTTGGAAAAGACGTTACGCGCATTGACGCGATAGAAAAAGTAACCGGTGAAGCTACCTATGTCAGCGACATGGAGTTCCCGGGAATGCTGTACGCCCGAGTCGTACAGAGTCCTCACGCGCGTGCCCGCATCAAAAAAATCGATACCAGTGCCGCGAAGGCTCTTCCCGGGGTACACGCGGTACTTACCGGCAGTGACCTGAACTACCGTCTGGGTCTCTACATCGAAGACAAGGGGATACTCGCGAAGGATATCGTCCGTCATTACGGAGAAGCGGTTGCCGCGGTTGCCGCAGAGACTCCCGAAATCGCCGAGAGAGCGCTTGGGCTGGTGAAAGTTGATTATGAAGAACTCGAAGCGGTTCTTCACCCGCTCGAAGCGATCAAAGAGGGCGCGCCGCTGGTCCATCCCGACCTGAAAGACTATTCCTTCATGGAGGCTGCGTTTACCCCCAAACCGGGGACGAACATTGCGAACCACACGAAGCTCAGAAAAGGCGACGTCGAGAAGGGATTCGAAGAGTCGGATTACGTCATCGAGCGCATGTACACCAATCCGTCCGTCCAGCACGTACCGATGGAGACTCACGTCGCGATCGTAAAGTGGGGAACGGGCGACAAAGTCAAGATCTGGTCGTCGGCACAGTCTCCCTTTACCCTTCGCAATCTCTTCTGTATTGCGTTCGGTCTGCCCCATACCAACGTACAGGTAGTCGTCCCGTACGTCGGCGGCGGTTTCGGCGGGAAGGCGGGAATCGGGATTGAACCGCTCGTCGCCGTTCTTTCGCGTGCGTCCGGAGGGCGTCCGGTCAAGTTCCAGGCGAGCCGGGAAGAGGAGTTCAGCCTTCTGCCGTGCCGCAGCCAGCTTACCTATCGCATCAAAACGGGCGTCTCTTCGGAAGGGAAGATCATCGCACAGGAGATGACGATGTACTGGGACTCGGGAGCGTACGCCGACTACGCGGTAAACGTAACCCGTGCTTCCGGCTATTCCGCCGGTGGGCCGTACGAGATTCCGAACGCGAAAGTGGACGCCTACACGATATATACGAACAAACCGTTTGGCACGGCGTACCGGGGATTCGGTCACGTGGAGTTTCACTGGGGTGTCGAGCGCCACATGGATTTGGTCGCGAATGCTATCGGTATGGATCCGATCGAGTTCCGCCTGAAAAATACCCTGAAACCCGGTTCGATCACCCTGACCGGAGAGAAGATTACCGCGAATCACGGGAATCCGACGCGGGTAATCGAAGCGGCTGCCGAGGCAATCGGATATGGTTCCCTGAGCAAAGACGAAGAAGCCCGACAGAAACGAACCGGAATGAAGATCGGCAAAGCGGTAGCCGCACTCCACAAAGCACCGGCGATGCCGCCGTTCACCGCGACCACCGTCATCATCAAAGCAAACGAGGACGGGTCGGTTACCGCGAACATTTCGCTCGTTGATTACGGTCAGGGTACATATACCGCGGTCGCGCAGATTATCGCCGAACGCCTGCGTTGTCCGGTTGAACGGGTAAAAGTCGCTTTTGAGTCGGACACCGACCGCGACCCCTACGACTGGCAGACGGTAGCCTCCAAAGGATTGATTCTCTCAGGGAACGCGGCAATCCTTGCAGCCGATGATTATCTGCGCGTGGCGTACGATATGGCCGGGCAGGTGCTGCGCGCCAATGTGATGGACCTCGATCACGACGCTGAAAAAATATTCGTGAAGCACCATACCGAGAGCTCGGTAACCTTCCGGTCGATGGCGATGGGCTACGCGTATCCCAACGGCAACTCGATCGGCGGTCAGCTGGTTGGCGTAGGGCGATATATCGCCCAGGGACTCAGCAATCTGGACAAAGAGACCGGGCAGGGCAACCCGGCACTCGACTGGACCTACGGAGCCCACGGGATGACCGTGGAAATCAACGGCGAAACCGGCGAATACAACGTGTTGAAGGTCTACTCGGTCTTTGACACCGGAAAGACGATCAACACCGACGCCGTCCGGGGCCAATCGATCGGAGGGATGATCCAGGGGCTGGGAACCGCGATTGTGGAAGGCTATATCTACGACGAAAAAGGGCGCCTGTTAAACCCATCGTTCACCGACAACAAGATTCCCACGGCCGAAGATATCCCGCTGGAAGTTGGCGTTGGCGTGGTAGAGACGGCGCAGCTTGACGGACCCTACGGTGCGCGCGGAATTGCCGAACATTCGATGGTATCGGTTGCGCCTGCGCTGGGAAATGCGATACAGAAGGCGACCGGTGCCGAGATCACGCACATGCCTATCCGGGCGGAAGATGTCTGGCGGGCAATGCGGAACCTGGAGCCGATTGATCACTGGATCACCAAGAGCCCGGCCGGCAGTTGCCGCTCGGTGCCGGAAATCCGGAATCAGGAGTGCGACTGAGGCTCCGGCAACCCTTCAAGAAAATGTATGATCTGTACCAGCGCGCTCCGGTCCCCCGGAGCGCGTATGGTGACGACCACCGGATCGCCGCACCGGAAGCGTAAAAGTTCGGCGCGGAACTGATCTATCAGTGACGGACGCACGACTGCCAGCAGCGGGAGCGCGCTCCGGAACAACTCCGGCAGAACCGGCATAAGACCTTCTCCGCGGAACAGTTCCAGCGGACCAATCTCATCAAGAACCGTGGGCGTCGGGTTCCCGATACACCCGGTGAGCACCTCCATCGCAAACGCCAGCGCGGACGCAGAGAACCGGTACGGCCCGATACGCGGCCCGGCCTCATGAAGCGGCGAACCATGCGGGAACGGCGCCCCCGGCGAGAAGGGCGAACCATGCGGGAAGGGCGCCCCCGGCGAGAAGGGCGAACCATGCGGGAAGGGCGCCCCCGCCACCACTTCCGCCAGCACCATCTGCGCGCCGGAAGCGATATCCTTCACGAGAATTCCCGTCTTTTCGCCGACGCTGTTCTTCTTCGGCAGCGACAGGATTCCCTGGATTCGTCGTCCCTCGGACAGGTGGTGAATAAGCGTGGTCTTTCCGATTCCTTTTTCACCGGTAATGATACAGGTGGGTGTGGGTTTTCCTGTTTTCATTCGCTACCATTATATAGTGTCCTACACCTTGTGTATGGAACCGGTTTATTTCCTTTCGTTCAAATGCACAAGGCGAATTTCGAACGATGCGAGTGCTCGAATGTTGCCTAACCCGTTACCCTGCAGTAATACGGTGCTGTCGGGATACACAAGCTGTGTGACACGATAAAGAGGGAATAAAATTATTGCACGCAAAACAAATCCACGGTATCCTGATTGCCTGAGAGGAATACGCATGACAATAGTCACCTTTTCGCTGTATCTGGTGGCAGCCGGAGCGATGGTTGCTCTGCTGTACGCTGTGTTGCGGAGCCGTTGGATACGGAACCAACCGGTCACGAATGAAAAAGTATTACGCATTAGCTCGTATATCCGGGAAGGAGCGATGGCGTTCCTGTATCGTGAATACCGGGTATTGCTGCCGTTCGTTCTCGCGGTTGCCCTGTTTCTGGCTGTGGCGAACAGCGGCGTGCTGCGCTTTCAGGCCGCCGCGTTTGTGGTGGGCGCGCTTGCATCGGCGGGTGCGGGGTTCGCCGGAATGAGGGTAGCGACGGCCGCGAACGCCCGGACGACGTGTGCGGCTCAACACGGCATATCGCGGGCGCTTTCGGTGGCCTTTGCCGGAGGCAGCGTCATGGGTTTCAGTGTCGTCGGTTTTGCGCTTGCCGGACTTGTGCTGATTCTTGCAACGACCATCGGGTTTTTCGGCGGGAGTGTCGAGAGTCTGTCCACGCGCGTACTGCCGATTGTTTCCGGCTACAGCCTCGGCGCATCCCTCATTGCGCTCTTTGCGCGCGTGGGCGGGGGTATCTTTACCAAAGCGGCCGATGTAGGCGCCGATCTGGTAGGAAAGGTTGAAGCGGGGATTCCCGAAGATGACCACCGGAATCCTGCGACGATTGCCGATAACGTCGGGGATAACGTGGGTGATGTTGCCGGCATGGGAGCCGACCTTTTCGAAAGCTACGTCGGTTCGCTCGTCGGTGCAATGGTTCTGGGAATCGGTGTCGCGGTTTCGCCGGAGATGCAGGTCAGGCTGATGCTCTACCCGCTGATACTCGCCGTTTTGGGGGTTTTCTCCTCACTTGCAGGGCTCCTGTTCGTGCGAATGGTAGATTCCAATAAGCCGCAACGCGCGCTGAATACCGGAACCTTCGGTGCGGCCGGGCTGACTCTGATTCTGGCCGGAATTATTACCCCCTGGTTTCTTCCCGGCGGCCGGGGAATCTTTGCGGCGGTTGTTCTGGGTATGGCAGCGGGCACACTGATCGGTATTATCACTGAATACTATACGGGTACGAATAAGAAGCCGGTAAACGATATCGTCCGCGCGTGCGAGACGGGGGCGGCGACGACGCTGATAACGGGAATGGGCGTGGGAATGACTTCCAGCTTCCCGCCGATCGTGATCATCGGTGCGACTATCGTGGGCGGGTTTGCTTTGGCGGGGTTATACGGAGTGGCGGTTGCCGCGGTGGGTATGCTCATGACGCTGGGAATTCAGCTCGCGGTTGACGCGTACGGCCCGATAGCCGATAACGCCGGCGGACTCGCGGAGATGGGCGAGTTGCCTCCCGGCGTGCGGCAGATTACCGACAAACTCGATGCAGTGGGAAATACGACTGCTGCGATCGGGAAAGGGTTTGCGATCGGGAGCGCGGCGCTTACCTCAATCATTCTTTTCAGCGCGTTCCAGCAACAGGTTGGAATCGGAATTGTCGATTTGATGCATATTCCGGTCCTGGTCGGGATTTTATTGGGGTCGGCGATCCCCTATCTTTTCTCCGCTATGGCTATGCATGCGATCGGAGACGCTGCGCACGCGATGATTGCGGAAGTGCGGCGGCAATTTCGTGAGATTCCCGGTATACTGGAAGAGACCGCAGAGCCCGATTATCGCAGTTGTGTAGAAATCAGCACTTCCGCAGCACTCCGGAAGATGATTCTTCCCGGAATTGTTGCGGCGTTGGCACCGATTGTCGTAGGGTTTACGGGAGGTATCCCGATGCTCATGGGTCTTCTCGTCGGTGTTACCGGATCCGGTGTCGTGCTTGCGGTTTTTATGTCCAACTCCGGCGGGGCGTGGGACAACGCAAAGAAGATGATTGAAGACGGAGCGGGTGATGGAAAGGGATCGGAATCGCACAAGGCGGCCGTCGTGGGCGACACCGTTGGTGATCCGTTCAAGGACACCGCCGGACCGTCATTGAATATTCTGATCAAGTTGATGGCGGTGATCTCACTGGTTATTGCGCCACTGCTGAAAGCTTTTTGGAGAGTGTGAACAGATGGAATACGTTACACGGCTATACCTGATTCTGCATCCACATAACGCGCTGGTGGCGTCGCAGTACGATTACCAGCAGTTTGCCAAACATTATACCCAGGGAAGCGCAAAACACTACAACGGGAAAGTCGTCTTCGCCGAGATAGACCCCTCGTTCCGACACGATTACTTCCGGATCGACGACGCGCTGCGCGAGGTNGTCCCTCACACCGACGGCCGCCCGAAGGCGACTAAATTTATCTCCACGTANCGCGTCCTCGAACACATTGCCATCGATGCGATCCGGAATCTCTACCTTGCGACGCAGGAGGGATACGCGATCGAACTCGAAGCGGGGGTATGGCAGGATCCGTACGAAGAGGGTTTTGTCAGGATTTATACCGAGATCGCTCCGATGCGGATGCTGGTTCTCTCAAACTACGACTTCGTGGAGTTCGGGCGGTATATCACCGACCCGGGCGGTTTCAAGAGCGCACCCGCGCAACTGTACGCACAGGTCGATCTGAACATCGTGGAATTTCTGGAAGAGTTTGAGCACAATCCGTTCCGTCTTCCGCCGATTACCAGTATTCATCCGAGTGTCCTGCGGGACTCGTTCCACGAGATCAAGATGAAGGACAATAAGCATACGAAGGGACTCTGCCTGGATGCATCCCTGGACCAGTTATCGTATCGTCTGATCCGGCACGGATTCATGTTTGCCCGCGGAGAGGCTCACAAGTTCTTCCCGATGCCGTCATTAACAGAGATCGAAACGAAGCACTATAAATTCTGGAGGTCTATGTGAGCATTGCCGACGGAGCGGAAACCGAAAAGGTTCAGAACCTTGTAACGCAATTCAATACCGAAATCCGCACAATCATCGAGTCCACCTCGAGCAGGTTGTGGGATATGATTGCGGTTTCCGACCTGAACTCCGCGTTTGTCCGGGAAATGGTGAACTCAAACGAGTCGAACCAGGTCGCGTTGAAGAATGTGGACGCGGAATTACGGCGATTCACCGAGCATTCCGGCAAAATCGTCGACGCGGCGCAGGAATCAGTACTCCGTCTGCAGACGAGTCTGAACCGGTTCGAGCGGATGCAGTCGAGCATGAATGCGTTTACCGCCGGTATGGAAGAGATGGAGCGGCGCTTTCAGGCGTTCCGGATGACCCTTGAGCAAATGGACGGAGCTACCGCCAAGATCAGTTCGACCGTCAGTGCGATCGAAAACATTTCCAGCCTGACCAACCTTCTCGCGCTCAATGCGGCAATCGAAGCGGCACGCGCGGGAGAACACGGCCGGGGTTTCAAAGTTGTTGCCGGCGAGGTAAAAAAGCTTGCCGAACAGAGTAAGCAGTTTACCGACGAGATCAGCAGACTCCTGGGTGATCTTCATAATCGGATGAACACGACGCTGGACAACCTTTCCGAGTATGAACAGATCAAGACCAATATTACGAACAAGATCGAGTCGACCGTAGTTGACCTGACAGAGTCACGGGAAGCGTTGTCATACGCGGATGGATCGGTTCGGGAAATCGCGGACGGAGTGAACGACCAGAAAGCGAACATGGACCGCATCACCGGTGATGTAGACAATCTCAGCGGATCCTTTGATCGCGTCCAGGCGAGCACGGTGCATATTCTCAACAACCTTGATTACCAGCAGACGGTAGTCGATTCTCTCGGACGAACCGATTCTGAAAGCCGCGGTACGCTGCGAAAATGCCAGGACGAGTTTCGTCTGGCTAATCTGTTACGCCGGCAGAGCCAGGCAATATACATCGGTCATGATCTCGCGTATCCGCCGTGGGTATACGTCGAAGATGGCAGGTCCGCCGGCATAAGTATCGATATTCTGAACGGGATCGGCAGGAAGCTCGACCTCAACCTGGTGTATCAGCCTCGCCAGTTCGAGGATGTCGCGGAAGATTTTTTCGCCGACCGTATCGATATTCTCACGAATGTCGGCTGGCCAAACGCGTTATTCGATGGTCGGCCGGTGATAACGACCGACGCATACGCGACATTCGAACCGGTCCTCTTCACCCACGAACGGAATATGTCCGGTGACGCGCTTCCGATTTCCGCGTTCGCCAAAAAACGAATAGGGTACCAGAAGGGCAGTTATACCGAGCACTGCATGGACGAGCAGCACCCCAAAATGGTTCCGGTAGAGAATGATATTCAGGGATTTGCCAAGGTGATCTGGGATCAGGTTGACGCCGTTGCAACTGAACGGATGGTAGGTGCGCATATCTCAAAGCGCTTCTTCAAAGGTGAGATACGCGAAGCGTCCTCCACGTGCATGATAATCAAAGTCGTCATGGTTCTGAAAAAAGGACAGGAGGAGCTGCGGGACAAAATTAACACGGTACTTGGTGATTCGTCGTTCCAGGGAGAGTTGGACCAGGCAATGAAAAAACCGCGGTAGCGAAATCGCGCAAATCGTAGAAGAATAAGCGGCCGGCCCTTTTCGGGACCGGCCGGGCGGCTGGAATGGCGTTCCTTAC
>JGI10211J34971_10002757_pt1 | contig 14205 bp, 17 predicted proteins | sample Etolagsediment_FD_34971 | JGI IMG/M metagenome (IMG submission 34971) | reverse complement strand
GCATAACCGTCGTAGGGGGGCGGAACCCCCACTTAAAGAAACTCAGCACCGCGGCGCAGCCGCATAACCGTCGTAGGGGGGCGGAACCCCCACGGAACCCCCATGGAACCCCCANGGAACCCCCACTCAATACCTTTTTTAAATTTATATAAAACAATTTAAAGATAACACGATATCAGTAATAATATCAGATGGCAAGTTTGATTTCAGCACTCGACAACGCTAGCAACTCACGTTACGGTGAAAATGGGCATAAAGAATATGGGTGGAATCTTGATAATATACAAGAAGGAATAGTACAATTATTTTTTCAAACAGTACGAACCGATATCACTACGGCTAATAAACTTGCAGATCAATTTATCAAACTTTATAATAATAGTGAAGAAGAATATAGAATAATTCTTATTCGTTTTATCCTACAAACTAGAGATATTGATAAGGGTAAAGGAGAATATAATTTATCATTAGTATTTTTGAGTAAATTAATTATGTCCGACTGTGAAACAGGTATGATACTTTTAGAAAAATTTGTTGGATTTAACCAAGAAAAAGATTTTACTCCATATGGAAGTTGGAAAGATGTAAAATATTTTTTAAATATTCTTAAAGATTCAAATCTAGAATGTTTCCAAAAAATAATCACTATGACTAATACACAACTAAAAAAAGATGTAGCCGCTGATCCTAAAGACAAATCTTTAGTAGCAAAGTGGATCTCAAGAGAAAAGAGTAGAAAATTTGGTTGGCAATTTGAATTTTTTGCAAAAGACTACTTCTCAAACTATGGAAAATACGGATGGAACGGCAAAGCCATCAAAAAAGCACTCACTCACTATAGAAAGTTACTTTCCGAGCAAAACAAAATTTTGGAAACAACCCAAATCTTTATGTGTGGTAAAGACTGGAAGAGTATTAATTTTAATAAAGTGACTAGTATTACAAATATGAAACAGAAAAAAGCATTCTTAAATAATAAACAAAAAGAATTAGAAGATCGAGTTACATGCGCAGAAAATTATAAGAAATATATTGAAGACGTGAAGTCGGGAAAAAAAGAGATAAAAGCAAAAAATGTGAGTATGTATGATTTTGTAAAAGATGCTCTTGGAAGTCACAGATTGTCCCAAGAGGAACAAGATGTAATTAATTTAAGTTGGAATAAAAATAGCTCATATACCAAAGATTTGGAAAATATGGTAGTAATTTCAGATACATCCGGATCTATGGAAACGGATAATTGCCAACCATTATATAGTTGTATTGGACTTTCAATTAGAGTTGCAGAAAAATCAAAACTAGGAAATAGAGTATTAACATTCTCAGAAAGACCAACATGGGTAAATTTAGAGGGAAAAAAATCTGAAAAATCTGAATTAACATTTATTGAAAAAGTGAATAAACTTAAACATGCAGATTGGGGAAATAGTACAAATATAGCAGCAGCATTTAGATTAATTTTAGATGCAATTCTAGAGGCAAAAATGACACCTCAAGAAGTTGAAGGACTTATACTAGTAATTTTCTCAGACATGCAATTTGACCAAGCAACAAAAGAGAATAAACAATTTGATATAGAAGTAGAAAAATTATTTGCATCACATGACATGAAACCACCTCATATTCTATATTGGAATCTTCGATCTACAAATGGATTTCCTTCAGTTTCAAGTAGAAAGAATGTGAGTATGCTATCAGGCTATAGTCCAGCATTATTAAATAGTTTCCAAGAAAAAGGAATGGATATGTTGAATGATTTAAATCCATGGAAATTGATAACAGAAATTTTAAATGTAGATAGATACAACTTTTAAATGTAATAACAAATTAGTATGAATATAAATATATTTATTTATAATAATACAAAATGAATATATTTACTGATATAAGTAGCAATTTGGAAAATATAAATTTTCAAGATATTAGTAATAATTCAAATACTTATCCATATAACATAAATCCTTTTTCTATACGAAATATATTATTAGGAAATTTATTACTTTCTAATCAACATAACCCATCTATTTTAACTAATCCGTTATTTATGAATCGTCTCACAAATCAAAATAATATTTCAACTACTAATAACTTTATTAATAATACATTAAATGTTGAAAATAAATATAAAACTGTTATTGCTGACGAAGAAAAAGAAAAATTAAATAAAACAACCTTTACAGAAAATATTTGCACAAATGACACTTGTCCTATTACTCAAGAAAAATTCCAATATAACGACGAAATTATTATTTTACCTTGTCAACATGGATTTAAAGACGACATATTATTATGGCTCGAAAAAGAAAGTAATGAATGTCCTATTTGTAGATATACTTTTAAAGGAAAAGAAATAGTAAATAATAATTATACCGAAAATAATGATACAACACCAATTAATACTTCACGACAAAATTTTTTACAATCTTATCAACGCTCTATTTTCCCATTTTCTAGAAATATTTTTACATTATTAGAAAATCAAATAAATGAAGATACATATGATGACGATTTTCAACAAGCCATTATCAATAGTTTAAATTAAATTTATTTATTATTTTTTAATTTTAATGAATTTTAAAAATAATAGTCTTAAAAATAAGTTTTTTAATGACCAAAAAAAAATATTAATTGCTAACCATACTACACCATTCTTAGATGGATTATGGCTTCACTATATTTTAGAAAAATCACATATATCTCATTTTTTTTATATGGCATATTGTTTTAATTATAACAACTCTTGGATACGTGCTGTCAAAACACCCAATTTTATTTATAATGAATCTAATTACTTAAATTCATTAAAACACTTTTGTGCCGTTTTATTTCCAAGTGGCGGAACCATTTCTTGGAAATCAGGATTCTATTACTTGGCAAAAAACACAAATACCCCAATTTATATCATCAATATTGACTATGTTAATCTTAATATAGAAGTACTTGACCGAATTCAAATTACCGATGAAGATTATTATTATATAAAAAATAAAAGTATACTAACATTAAAAAATAATATTAATACTCCATTTTGGAACTATTTTTTTAATTTATTTGGGTATGGTGATGAATGCATGATCAAATAATTCTTTAAATATCATCTATATCTATTTCTTCATCATCATCTCCCATCACAATATTAATATTTCCACTATCCTTTTTATTATTACCTATAGTTGCCATCATATCGTCATACTCTTTTTCATCTATTGTATTATCTTCAAATGTAAACTCAAGTTCATCTTCTTCATCAGGTGCATTTTTATCATAATCACTTTTTAATTTTAAGAATATAGGATTACCCGTCTTTTTAAGTCTAACTTTTTCAGAATCATTATACACTTCTAATAAATCACACTTTGGATTTTCTCCTGACTCATACTCTCTAATTCCAACCAAAACCCATCCACCTAACACTACATTATTATCTCTCTTTGATCTACCTCTAAATTTATTCGGTATTATTACTAATCTAGTTTTACCTTCCGGATCCACTATTTCAAACCTTCCATGACCAAACAATTTATTCACTACACCATATATCTCACACGACTCACTCGGATTTGCCATTCTTAATGCTTTATTTACAGGAGCGTTTATAAATTTACGGCCCATTTTCTTAGACTTATTACCACCTTTTGCGTTTTTAACCATGATTGCCTTTTATATTTATATTTTTAATTTTATATAATTATATTATTTCAATTTTTTTTTAATAATTAAATTTAAATTCATCCGAAAATTCATATATATTATTTTCTTTGAATATTTCAAAATACCACTTTTTCCAATTACTTGACACCATATTTATATTTATCTTATTTTGACATTCATAACTTTGCTCATCCGGCTCCAAATTATACTCCTCGTAAAATCCCTCTAACATATCATCATTCTTAAATTTTATTTTTTCATCTTCTACATAACATTCATATTTATCCATTCTCTCTTTCCATACAGGACACATATATGCATTATATTCCCAATTTAAATTAATCTCTTTTTGTATTGACTCACAATTAAATCTACACAATCTAAATGAAGATATTATTTCAGGTATTTCATATTTCCTTTTCATAGGCAATAATTTATACAAAAGAGGAATTTTGAACTCATTTGATAATGGAGGATTAATTTTATCTAATTCTTCATAAAATTCAACTTCATCATCTTTACAACCCATATAAATTTTTTTCACATTTTTTTCTATAATCTCTCTATTTATAAGATACAAATAAACTATACACAATAATTTATGATGATGATTCGTATAACTATCATCCAATATTATTTCAAAATATTTATCATTTTGAAAATAATCCTTTAATACATTAACTATTTCATCTGTTAATACTTCCGGTAACATAGATGCCACATTTAAAATATTATTATTTTTTATATTACGCAATAATTTATGATATTTTATATCATATTTTTCTAACCATAACGGCTTTTTACCTCTAAAAACACAATTTATATTTTTAAAATTTGAATTGAATTGACGTAATATAAATATACTAGGATCATTCTTCATTTTAAATAAATTTTTAATTACTGATAATACTGATATGAAATTATTTACTTTATTTTTCTTTTTTATAAAATCATTAAAATCAGGATTTTTTATAAAATAGAAATCATAATAAATAAACCATATAAATTCCCATAACTGATCTTCTAATTTTGAATAATATATTTCTGATGCCCAAAAATTACATTCATCTAAATTTTTTCCTTGCAATAATGCTGTTAATAGTGATAGACAAACTTCGTCGAAAATATACAAATATCGCGTTAGTATTAATTTAGACATTTAACCTTTATTTATAAAAAAAATAATTATATATTTTTCTTATCAATTTTTTATTTTATTACTTTATTATATAATGACAAACGCTTGGAGAGAACACACAAAAAAAGTTGGTGATGAAATGAGAGCAAAAGCTAATGGTAAAACTGTTTTATTAAGTGACATTTTATCTGAAGCTAAAAAAACATATGTAAAACCTGAAGAGGCTGTGAAAAAAACTGCTGATGTTGCAGTAAAAGATATAGAAGTCGGTGCTGCTGATTTAGAAATTGGTGCTGCTGATACAGAAAAACAACTCGAATTGGTTGGTGTCAAATCTAAAAAGGCACACAAAAAAGGTAAGAAATCACACAAGAAGAAAACCCATAAAAAAGGAAAAAAATCACGTAGAAAGGGAAAACGCGGAAAAAGAAAAGGTACCAAAAGACGTTAAGTGATTATTATTTACACAAATTAATATATACATTTATTATATATATTAATGCCTATAGACAAGATAAAATCATCTCGATTATATGTTTATGCAATTATGCCTTGTGAAAGTAAAACTTTTGATTCAGGTAATCATCACATATATTTTCAATATCAAAAAAGCACACGTTTTTCATCCATCGCCAAATTTAATATTTTACGTGCCGATAATAATACAGTAATTGGTAGTTTTCCAGCACAAATTTGGTTTAAAAAAATAACAGGAGACGGAGATCAAATGAAATTAAACTATTATAGTAATACAAAAAGCAAATGGTGTAATTTAACAATACAACCTTGTAACAAAGAAAAATGGATGGAATATTGTCCTTCCTTCGAAAAAGGGGATTATTCCGGTAAATGGAGTGATTTTATAAAAGCTTGGTTTGCAGGAATCAAANNTGCAGTATATCAANNNGATGGAATGCCCGCACTTCCTTCACCACCTGGTGCGGATATAGAAGGTCCCACCCGATTAGCTCTAGCTACTGTTGCTCAAACGTATGAACCTACCGAAGAAGAAGTAAAAGCACGAAAAACAGTAACTGCAGCAGAGCAAAAGTATGGCAAAGGATCAGATGTAGATCCGGATGAAGTAACCACCCTATTAGCTGAATCTTTACCCGATGTTCCACAAGGTCCTCCAAAAGGAGGAAAAAGAAAAACAAAGAAAAGCAAAAAATCAAGACGTAAAACCAAAAAATCAAGACGTAAAACCAAAAAATCAAAAAGAAAATTAAAACGTTCAAAACGAAAACATTAAATTATGGACCTCTAAAAACACAAATAAGAATACCATCATTATTAAGATGAGTTTTTTGCATAATTTTTGTATAAGAAGCATCAACATTATAACCATTATTGGTAAAGAATTCAAATAAATCAGTAATATCATCATCACACATAAGTTTGTTAGAATCATTTAAACTTTGAATAGCATAAATACACCTAGGTGTAGGACATGATTTGGTAGATACATCAAAAGGAGACAATTTATTTCTATAAATTTTTTTAACAATAGTAGCTAAGTTACCATCAGGATATTTATTAATAACTAATATATTTCTATAAGATTGTTGAATAGAATCATAATAAGGAATACTTTTAAGATTATACAAGTTAGTCATCAATATTATAAGTAATATAAAAAAAAATTGAATTTAATAATTATTAAATAAAGCAATTATTAAATAGAATATGAGTACTAGTACCTTCAGGTTCAAATTTTCAGAAGCATTTGTACAAGAAATACATAGCTTTGCAAAGATAAACCAATACACAGATAGAATGGAATATAAAGAAAACTGGGAAAGATGGGTAAAATCGAATGAAGAAATAATTAATCAAGAGACAGAAACACTAGCAGAAAAAGGATATCAAGGAGATATATTAGAGAAAGCTTATAAGAGTGGTAGATATTATTTCAGAAATAAAAAAAATGAAGAAAAAAAGGAAAAAGAGAGACGTAAATATATAAATATTGATAGAGAAATAATTGACTTGATGGATGAGTTTATAGAATTAAATAAAGGTTCAAAACCATCAATATTATTTGAGCAATTTTGTATAGAATATTCAGAAAGATTAGATGACGAAGAAGAGAGATTAACAGAAGAAGGAATAGAGAAAGAAATAATAACAGGAAAATTTAAAAAGACATTTAAAAACAGATATTTCCTTCAGACACAAAAGACTTAAATAATAATATAATACTATAAATAATGAAATATTTAAAAGAAAATAGTTTTCAAATAAATAATTTAATATCAATTTCAAATAAAGTAAAAAAAATCCCTTTTTTTAATGAATATTTTTCTCCAATAATAAAAATAAAAAATTACGATGAGAATTATAATGAAATAAACAGTAAAAATGAAATAAATATAAAATATAAATTATTAGAATTTGATGAAAATATAGAGGAGTTAAATATAGAGAGAGATTTTATAATATATTTTTATCATATATTGAATTCAATAAATATATTAAATAAAAATAAAATATGTTTTATAACAGAAGAATTATCAATAAAAATAAAAAATGACATGCCAATAATATATAATTTATCAAATAGTTTTTATTTTCCAAATATAGATTTAAAAAACATATATTTATTTTTAAATGAATTAATAAATATAAAATACATACCAATTGAATTATATGTAATAATATACATGGAAAAGTTTAAAAAAGAAAAATTAGAGAACAATTTAATAAATGAAATAATAAATACATACACATGTAATAGAGAGAAAATAGAAAAAAAATATTGCAAAGAAATATTGGACTATTTAATGGGAAGTGAAAGGAAAATAATAATAAAATATTTATGGCAATTTAAAGAAACATGGTCACAATTTTCAATATTATATTACATGTATCAAAATCATGAAGAATTATTAGTAAAATATAAATTAAATGAAATAATAAATGAATACATAAATAATATACCATTTAAAAGAAATAAGAATATTTTAAATATACTTCATAACCAAATGTTTGTGAATATTTAAAAGAAAAATTGAAGCAAAATATTTAAATATATTATTATCCATAAATTTATAAAACATATGGATAATATCCAGGTATATATAGATCAATTGTCAGATCAAGAAAAAAAGACGTTAGAAATAGCAAAGGAGCATTTGGGAACATCATTTAATATAAAAAAGAGCATCGGTTATATGGAATGGTTGAAAAAACAAACAGAAGAAAAAAAAGTTACTTAAAAAAGGGAACTGAAAAAAAGGAACTGAAAAAAAGGCACTACTTAATATGGTATTTCATTTTAGGTAATACACTATTAAAACGCTTAATAGTGCGACTTAATCGTTTTTTATTTTGTTTATACTTTTTTGACATTTTTTTTCCACCTCCTTTTACCCCTCCCATGTCGGATATAGGTATGTTTGAAGGAACAGTTTGACTAACTGGGTTGTCTATTCCAGCTACAGCTAGATTAGTAAGTGCTTTATTTGCTTTATCTCTGTCTTCTGCTCCTTCTTGCCATGCATCAGAACCTTTTATGTAAGCTTTGGTTCCATCAACAGCAATAGGACCACCTTTATCACTCATAACTTTAACCAATTCCATAGTTGTATTAAATCCTTTACCTAGAGATATAATAAAATCCATTATACCTCCAACCCAAGGAATAGCAGCAAGAAATGACTGTACAAACGAAACCCCAGTTTCTGTAACACCTCTAACACCCTTTTGAACTGATTCACCATATAACTCTAATCCTTTATCCGTAATCTTCTCAATTTCAGGTTTAATAGCCTCTAAAATATTCAATATAGTAGTAGTATAAGCCTCAGCAATTTGTTTAACAGCAGCTTGTGTAGCAGGATTAATAGACAATTGTTGCATAACAGAAGCTAATAATATTAATTTTTTATTAAATTCAGGTGACAACTCTTGATAAGGAGTAGTAGCTAAATTGGGGTCAAAAAACTGAATTAACCAATCCAAATACATATTTAATAAATTTTCGGCTGTTTTAATAGCTCTTTTTAATAATAATTGTGCCATTTTAGATGCTTTATTAGAAGCACCTTCTTTAGATTGATCTTGTGCCTGTCCTTTTACATCCTGAGCAGTTTTTGCAACATCAGTACTAGCACTAGATAATGATGTAGGTTCTCCTCCATTTGTACCACCCTTTTGTGGAAGTTTTGAATTGACCTTTTTTATAGCAGATGCATATCCAGCCAATATTAAAGATGTAAGCTCTAAAAGTGCAGAAGAAACTAAATATATATTCATTTGAGGTGGACCATCAAAATCAATATTAAAATTATTTGTTTCGAGTTGTTTTCTTATTAAAGCATCTTCATCACCTCTATCTTTTAATATTTGTTCTAATATAATTTTTCTTTTTTGATCAGGATCTTTTATTTTATTTAAAAATTTACTAGGCGGTTCCATATATTGTATAGTTAGGTTTTTTTTGTATAGTTTTGTTTAAAACTATTAAAATCCATTTCCTTTGTATCTTTTTTTATACTATATGTGTCCGTTTGTAATAACAAAGCTTCAGAAAATTTACCCTTATAACTATATCTATTGGCATTTTGTCTCAATATAAATTTTTTATTTATTTTCTTTGCACCACCTGTACCTTTTCTATTATAATCTTTTAGAGTTGCAAATAAAGAATCCCCCTTTTTCCCATTTTCTTGTTTTGGTTTATCTTTCTTTGCCTCTTCCAACTCTTTTTTAATATCTATTACTATCTTTTTACAATTAAATGATATCGCATATTTTCTTGCTATAGTCTCCAAATATAAGTAACTAATATCCTTTGTATCACAATAATATATAAAAGATTCTTTTTCAAAATCATAATACATTAGTACATTACCTTTTGGTGTTAATTCAATAACTTTATTATTTTTTAATGATTTAACATACTCCTCATCTAAATCGAGTTCTTCTAATTTATCATATTCATCATAATATTTATTTTCATATGAAATCTTTTTCTTTTCCTGTTTTTTTTCCTTATTAAAAAATTCCAATATATATGGATATGCATAATAACTACATACACCCGTACCTATTCCAAATAAAATTAACGAAAAAAATGTAATACTATTTTTTATTTTCATTTCCTATATTTAAATTTATAAATTATATTTTTAAGTTTTATTCATTAGATCTTTCTTTCTGCGTTCAAATAATTCTTTAACTTCATTCTGTAAATCAACAACCTTTATTCTCTGATAAGAACCGTTTTTATTTTCAGGATGCAAACAAACTAGATAAAGTTCATCCACTTTTTTGCCATATTTATCTTCCAATATAGCCTTATATGTATTCAACTGCAAACAATAGTGCCAGTAATTTGAATCCGGTAAATGCTCAATTTCTTCTTTATTTGCCCATTTGTTAAATGGATTCGTCTTTTTGATTTCTTTGGACCTTTTCCAATCATATATTAATAATGTTCCATCTTCTTTCTCAAATACCATATCAATTGAGCCAGCAATTTTTAACTCTTCATGGTAAACCATCCACTCTGTCCTATATGGTTTAAGTTCTCCATAATCTTTGGCAAACTCCAAAAAGTATTTGTATTCGATTGACTCATTTGTATTGGGACAATTATTATAGAAACACTCAATATCATAATGCATCTTTGTACCAGCACCCGCAGCTTCGTCACGATTCTTATTCCATAACGCCTTGATTTCATCAGGTGTTTTTCCATAATACTTATTTTCAGGCCATTTGGGTGATTTCATCATGTTTGCTATAATAGCATCCGCGTTGAAATGTTCGAAATGACTATGATTCCACGTAGTACATGAAGTATAATCAGAGTCTCCATCTATCGTATAAATATGAGGACCTTCATCAAATGTAATATGAGAATCTCTCTCATGACAGTTCAGCTTAGACAAGTAATCCGGTGGATTCATTTTAATTTAATGCAATTCGTTTTTAAATTAAAATGCGATTCAATTTTTTTTAGTTTTTAAGTTTTTTTATTTTTCGATTCTTTTTCGTCATCTTATTTTGATATTTAAATTTTTTTTTACTTTTTATTATCCTAGGTGAAATATATGGTTTACTTCCAATTGGAAGTAAAACTTCTTTACCATAATCATTATTTCTTTTTAAACTTAATTCTCTTAATAATACATCGTCTTTTGGAACTCTTGTGATATATCTACCATCATCCCTTTTTCTAATAATCCATCTATACCTTGGTCGTCTATTATTTGGTAAATTAACAAGAATAACCTTACCTATATATTTTTCCATTATTATATAAATAAAAGACATTTTAATTTAACCCAGTATACGTCCCATCTATATAGTATACTTTTTTAAATCCTAATTCTTTTAAACGTTCAGCAGCAGCTCTTGCTCTTTGACCAGTATTACAGTATGTTAATATACCTTCTTCTTTCTTTAATTTTTTTGTTGATTTTTCATTTATGTCATTTATAGGAATATGTATAGCATTTTTAAAATGACCCATATTCCATTCAGTTTTTGTTCTTACATCTATTATATTTTTTATTCCACCTGTTTTTATCATTTTTTTTGCATCCTTAGTATTTATTAAATCAACTCCCGATACAGAATAATATCTAAATGCAGCATATACACCATACGTAATACTAGTAATAGAAGCCCAAAAATAATATGTAGATGGATCTATATTCATCATTTGTATATACATATATTTTAAAATTAGGGTAAATTCGTTATCGCATATTTTATTACAGGACTATAACTTACAGGAACAATAATTGTTTGATTATTTCCTTCATTATCTTTATATCGTAAATAATAATCATTTGTTGTTATATTTATAAAGTATAAAAAATATACAAACTCTTCGTTTAATTGATCAATATATTGATCTATTATAGAATAGTCGTCTAATATAGAAGTTGTCCTATTAAACCATGGATAAAATAAATAATAATATGTAGGTCCTATTACTAAAAATGAAGTTAAAGTTGTTGTTACATATGAAATTGTATAACCTAAATCTACAAATGGTGATATTATTCCTGATAAATCCACATTATTTACTTTATAGTTTGTATTAACACTTATTATATCACCAGTCGCTCTTTTTACTCCAAAAATATTATTAAAATCAACATTTGACACATCATAATTAGTATTTGCATAATCTGTTAATGCAAACCTAACAGGCAAAAATATCGATGATATATCCAATTGATTCACTTTAAAATTTGTTTCTATATTTGCTAATGATTCATATGATGGTACGTATGTATATTGCCAATACAACAAATACGGTTTTGGATATAAATTTATATAAATATCATTACTACCTGGCCCATTTATTGAATTATATTGATAAATAGTTCCATTATTTAAATTATTATAAGCATCTATTTGATTCCAGGTCCCATTTGCTGCATAAGTATTTGTTTTTGTATTGCTTACACCATTAAAACTATCAAAAGCAGAAGCATTTGTTCCTGTTATAGTTCCACTTACATAACTATTTATTACACTACTATTACTACACGAATTTCCAAATATTCCGCCAGTTCCTGTACCACTTACATTTCCTTTTGTATAACAATTTATTACTTGTACACCATTAGCATTAGCACCAAATATTCCACCAGGTGCATATGCAAAACTAGTAGTAACTTCATTTATTATATTTCCTTCAAAATAACTATCTTGTGCTATTATAGAAACTCCATTACAATTTTCTGCAAATAAACCACCAGTTGTATTCCCCTGAGGATTTGATGTGTTATAAATATCTCCTTTTACATAACATTTTTTTACAATAGCTGTACCTCCCACTCCACCATTTGAATTCTTTACTTCGGAAAAGATTCCACCACTTCCACTGCCATTTAAATCACCAATATGATAACTATTTTCCACTATTATTTTACCATTTCGTGCAGTAGAAAATATACCCACTATACCACCCGACGACCCCTTTATTTCTCCTGTAGTATAACAATTATTTATTAATAATGAAGCTGATGCATCCCATGCAGAAAATCCACCTACTATTCCACCACCATATAAATTTATTTCACCTGTGCTATAACAATTTTCTATTAAATTATTACATGCATCATTACTATAACCTTTTTGACCTATCCATCCACCATAAGAAGCAAGAATGCTATTTGTATTTGTTATACCAAGATTTTTAATTATCGTATTTTTTTTCCCTTTTGTAAAAGTCTGAGTATTAAAATCGTAATATCCATTTCTAAATACACCTTCATAAAGATCACCAGTTATTCCATTAATATCTATTATATAATTATTTCCATCAAATACTATTCCATCATCTCCAAATTCAAAAAATTGATTCTTGTTTTCAAAAACTATATTATCCACTACCCTAATGTCTTCTGTCATAGTAAAAGAGGCATTATTCATATTTATATCTACCCATCCTTGTGAAATATCTATTGGCATTTTATATATTTTTATTATTTTAAAAAACTATAAAATTATTTTTTTATTGTATCCCATATCTTATTTATTTCATCTTTTACTTCTCTATTTTCTCTCTTCAAATCTTTTATACTCTCTATTAATGGACCTATTAAACCATCATAATTTACTGACTTATAACCAGTATCATTTTCTATTACCAATTCAGGATACACTTTTTCAACCTCTTGTGCCAATACACCTAAACTCTTCTTTTCTGCTAGTATAAATTCGTATCCACCCAATTTATTTATATTTTCCAAACTATTTTCTAATCTCTTTATTTCACTTTTCAATCTCTCGTCTGATGTAGAATTAAATGATTGAGCTTGAACTTCACCTGTTACTGTTATATCACCATCTAATGACATATTTCCTGTTATATCTACTACTCCAACTACATCTAAACCTGTTGTTATATATGCATGACTATTGACACTTAAATCATTTATTACTACATTATTTGCGCTTAATTCATTAATAAAAGCATAATTATTCACACTTACATCATTTATTACTACGTTAGTCGCACTTAGTTCATTAATAAAAGCATAACTATTCACACTTAGATCATCTATTACTACATTATTTGCGCTTATTTCATTTATAAAAGCATAACTATTCACACTTACATCATTTATTACTACACGATTTGCACTTAGTTCATTAATAAAAGCATAACTATTCACACTTAGATCGTCTATTACTACACGATTTGCACTTAGTTCATTAATAAAAGCATAACTATTCACACTTACATCATTTATTACTACATTATTTGCGCTTAGTTCATTAATAAAAGCATAACTATTCACACTTACATCATTTATTACTACGTTAGTCGCACTTAGTTCATTTATAAAAGCATAACTATTCACACTTAGATCGTCTATTACTACATTATTTGCGCTTAATTCATTAATAAAAGCATAACTATTCACACTTACATCATTTATTAC
>JGI10211J34971_10002754_pt1 | contig 14210 bp, 16 predicted proteins | sample Etolagsediment_FD_34971 | JGI IMG/M metagenome (IMG submission 34971) | reverse complement strand
GGCCTGCTGCCTTTCCAAGCTCGTCCTTCCTTGGGACATATATGAATGGTACGTCTCGCTCGTCACAGAGCACTGGCAAGTGCGCGACAACCTCTGGCGGGGAAACATCCTCCGCAATAACAACGAGCTTTGCCTGCTTGCGCTCCACGACTTTTGTTATCTCATTTGTGCCTCTCCTGACCTTCTTGGATCCAGCCAGCGCTGAGAGGGCTTTGTCTGCAAGGTCCTTAGGAACCTCAAATTTTACATCTGCCATGTTCAATCACCTCCCCTTTCGGGAATCAATCATTACACGCTAAAACGTGTGGCTTATAATGTAAAGGAAGGAGTATATAAAGGTTGCTTTATCTCAGATTCCGAAAAATCTGTTGAACTTGTAGATAGTTCCTCCAATAAAAAGGACTACAATCAGGACTATCGCCAAAAACAGTATCAGCGCAATTAAAGTAAGCGACTGCACGATTGTGCTGCGCATGAAGAGCCATGCGAACGTAATTGCAATTATTATTGATATGCCGCAGCAGAATTCTTCGCGAATACTTAATACCTTGTAGATGCTCCTGCCATGCTTGCGGTCTTTGTAGTAATTATGGCCGCATTCCGGGCAGACTTTTGCCTTTTTGGACAGCTCTGCACCGCACTCGGGGCATACCTTCTCCTTCGGCGTGAGGAATCCCTTGAGTTTTTCCATTGCAGTCATTTGTGTGCAAGCACCCCCTTCACAATCGCACCCACTTCCTCAATCCTGGCGAAGCCGACTCGCTCAAACTGCACTATATCGCCCTTTTTGAGCTTTTTGACAGCCGGCTCTGCAAGCCCTGTGAGCTTGTTCAGCTTTGCCCCCTCTGGTGACAGGAGCTCAACCTTGACATTATCGTCAGTTACCCACTGTATTTTGGGTATTTTTGCCCTGAGCTCATCGCCGTCATAGCTATCGTTTTTAACATTATACAGGTCCTTTAGCCGGAATTCCTTGCCCCTGTCCCTCCTGGAAATGTAGAAAGTGCCTTTTGTACTGATTTTCCTTGCACCGCGCTCAGGATGCTCGGGGTGCATTGCAAGCTCAACTGACTTGCTTGGCGCGTTCTTCACCTCAAGCTTCACTGGCTCAGGCACGAAGAAGTACCTGTTTGCCATTTCATTCAGGAGTTTCCTGTTTATGCCGGTGATTGTTCTTGAATCAATGGTCGTGGAGCCCTTGGTCATTCTCACTTCCAGGGCGAGCTGCCTCAGCGTTTCAGGCAGAACCCCCCTCCTCCGGAGGGCCATTATCGTTGCAAGCCTTGGGTCATCCCAGCTCTCCACGTCAGTTTTTTCCATTAGCTCTAGTATCTGCCGCTTTGAGGTAGGGGAATCGCTGAACTGGATTCTTGAATATGAAATAATCACCGGGCTCTTCAGGCCTAGGAGATCCCGTATTTTGTTCTGCAGCTCATTCCTCTGCAGGAACTCGTTTGACCTAAGCACGTGCGTTACCCCGCATTCCGCATCCTCTATTGCATTTGCAAAATCGTACAGCGGCCAGGCCCTGTACTTTGAGCCCTGCAAGGGGTGCGGAGACTCGACAATCCTGAAGAGCGTGGGGTCGCGCATTACAGTGTTCTTCGCCCTTATGTCGCCCTTCAATCGCAGCACTGCGCTGCCGGGCTTGAGCTTGGTCTGCATGTCAGCCCATGAATCAAGATTTACATTACTGCGGTTTTTCCTGCAGTCGCATTCTATTCCCTGCATCCTCTTTTTCCGCATCATGTCAACGGGGCAGGTGCAAACATAGGCGTGGCCGCCCTCTATCAGCTTGTGCGCATACTTGTAGAACAGCTCAATGTCGTCTGAGTTGCTCTTCTCCCTGTCCCACCTTATGCCGAGCCATTCGAGGTCATTCCGTATGGATTCATAGTATTCCTTCTGCTCCTTCTCCGGGTTCGTGTCCTCGAAACGAAGCCATAGCTTGCCGTTGTACTTGTCTGCATAGTATTGGTTAAAGAAAAAGGAGATGGCGTGGCCTATATGCAAGTAGCCGTTCGGCTCTGGCGCCAGGCGAGTTACGACTTTGCCCTTCAAAGCACCCGGAAGCTCCGGCAGCTCCCGCTTCTCCTTGGGCTTTTCCTCGAAGAACTTAGGGTAAATTTCGCGGAGCTTTGCCTCCTGTTCCCCCTTGTCCAGCTTGTTTACCTCTTTTGCCACTTCCGCGGCAAGCTTTTGCAGCCCGGCAATATCCTTCTTGAGCTCGGGCCTCTCGCCAAGTACCCTGCCCACTATTGCGCCGGCTACTGCTTTTCCGCCGTGTGAATAGGCGTTTGCGAGCGCGTGCTTTTGGACGGTTTCCCGGATTTCAACCATAATCCACCATTCAGTCACGTATCTTATTAGTTTTGTGGGGAAATTTGTTTTTACTGTTCAGTAGTGAATTTCGCAACATTTAAATAGCAATAAAACCTATATTATGGTAGGTATGAAAAGAAGCAGCGCTCTCTTGGTACTAATTGTACTGATACTTGCAACAAGCGGGGTAGCATACGCTGCGTACCCCCCTCACATTCCGCCTGGCGGAAGCGTGCCCGGCCCTAACCCGAATGAGCGGCCGGTTGCGGTTATAACCCCAGGACTAGATTATTGCATTGTTGACCAGCCCTGCCCATTCTATGCCATAGAGTCCAGCGACTCTGACGGCTATATTGAGTACTACAAGTGGGACATGGAAGATGGCACTGTAATCCATGGCCACGTTGAGGGACTTAGCCATATTTACGAAGTAGGCGGCTGGTACAGGGTATTCCTCCTGGTGCGCGACGACGATGATGCCACGGACATGACAAGCTATTTGATTGAGGTAAAGCCAAGGGACAATGCAGGCGGCGGAAGCGATCCCGGCGAGCCGAATTACGCGCCAAGCTGCTCATTTACAAGCCCCCCTGACGGGACAAAGTACAATGTCAGCGAGACAGTAACCGCCAATTACAAGGGCACTGACAGCTACTACATCTCCTCATACAAGCTTGAGGTCAACAGCGCAACCAAGAAGACAGGCAGCAGCCTGGGAACAAGCTTCTCACACTCATATTCAAAATCCTACAGCAACACAGGGAATTACACCTACAAGCTGACCTGCTATGATCACAAGGGCCTGACTGACACTGATTCAATAACCATTGAGGTTGTAGATGATGGCGGAGGCGGCGGTGGGAACAACACCACCAACCAGGCTCCAGTAGCTGTTATAGACTCCCCCAACAACAACGCCCAGATAAACCAGAGCACCACATTTTCGATAAAATTCCATGGCAGCGACGACTACCAGGTTGCCAAATACAGGCTCTACATAGACAGCACAAAGAAATACGAGAAGACCGGCCTAAGCGTATCCAGCTTTACTGACAGCTACTCACACTCATTTGCAAATACGGGCTCACACACAATAAAGCTTGAGGTCGAGGACAACAAGGGAAAGATAGGGACAGATAGCATAACTGTCAATGTTGTATCGGGCGGAGGCGGCGGTAACAACAGTACCAACCAGCCACCTGTTGCTAGCATAAACTACCCGACCAGCAGCACCAAGGTTACAACAGGCGTCCCAATCACCATGCAGCTCAGCGGCAGTGACGACTCGCAAGTTGACAAGTACTATGTATACATCGACAGCTCAAAGAAGTACACGAAACTTAATGTAAACTCAAAGAGCTTTACAGATAATACTTTCTCATACACATTCACAAGCAAGGGCTCTCACACAATAAAGCTTGAGGTCTACGACGACAAGGGCCTTATCGGGACTGACACAGTAACAGTTAATGTTGTGGACCCCCCACCGAAAATAACCTGCTCAGACACAGATGGCGGAAGGAACTACTTAAAAAAGGGAACTTACACTGTAGCAAGCGGAAGCAATTCAGACCGCTGCCACCTGAGTGAGAAGCTTTACGAATACTGGTGCACCACAGACGATGATTACGACAACGAGCCGCACGTGGAGCTGGTGAGCTGTTCGCAGAAGGCAATTGCGGCCGGCTATGACGACGGCTACTGCGCACTTGGCAGGTGCTGGTATGAGAAGACCTCAGACTCTTCAGCAAGCACAGAAAGCGAGTCCAGCGGCTCACTCTGGTCCTGGCTTATGAATCTCCTGTTCTAGGGCTTTATAGCGGCGACAGCGCCAGAAGATAGTTCATGAACTGCAGCCCGAGGTATTTTATCAGGAAGTATTGGATAACCATCATCATCATGCCGTTTATAAGTGCCATTGGCACTGGCTCTTGGGCAAGGAGCGGCAGGAAGATGACCATAAAGACTACGTAGAGAAGTACCGCAACCATATAGACAAAGACCAGGTTTGACATGATATACTCAACACTGAGCATCCTGAACAGGACTATCAGGGAGCCGGTCCATACACCAAGATAGACCGTTTGTGCTATTGCAGAATGGACGCCCTTTGTTATGAGGAAGTCGAAGAAATAGGGCTTTGTTGCAAGTTTTATGTAGATGTAGGAGGTTATGACAACCATTCCAAAGCTGATTAGCGGCCCAAAGACCATCTGCACCCCAAACAGGATAAAGGAAACGAAGCCAATGCCCACCTTTACCAAAATTGAGAGCCGGGTCAGCAGAAGGGCTACTGTAAGCATAATCAACACCAGAAAAGTTGAGTGGCCCCCTCCTGAAACACCGCTGACAACACCCGAAACGAGCTTGAAAACCAGGAAAAGGACAATGCCGATTATGACTGCCAGGCTGAACAACAGCTGGGCTGGCGTGATGTTAAACAGGAATTTCTTGATAGCCCCACTTACCATACTATAAAGTGGAACTAAGATTGTATTTAAAGTCTTAGGTTACACCAAAACCAATTTCTGACCGTTCCTCAGCAGGTGCACAGTCTCGCCGAGTGTGTATTTTTCCGAATCGTACTGCATGTTCATCTCGGAGGCAAGCTTTGCGTAGGCGGAGAGCTTGTCAAGGTCGCCGTGGCAAGGTATTATGTTCTCCGGCTTCAGCATGTTCAGCAGGTCTCGGTGGTCCTCCTTTGCTGCGTGGCCCGATACATGTACATCCCTGAAAATTCTTGCACCGTAGTGCTGCAGCTTTGCCTCGAGCTTATCCCTGTTCGAGATGTTTGTCGGGTTCGGGATTACGCGGGTTGAGAAAACTACCTCGTCGCCGGGCTCAATCTTGTACGGGAACTCGCCGTTTGCAATCCTGGACAGCACGGAATTCGGCTCGCCCTGGCCTCCTGTAACAACCAGGATATAATCTTTTTTGTTCTCCATAATGTCCTTGAACTTCTTTACCATAGCCTTCTTTCTCCCTATGACCTCAAAGTTGCTGAAGTCCTTTATGCCTACCTTTTCAGCCACGGAAATATACTTGTCCAGGGACCTTCCTGCAAAAACAATTTCCCGGTCAAGGTCTTTTGAAGCGTCGATAAGCGAGTTCAGCCTTTCGATATGCGAAGAAAAGGAAGTCACTATAATGCCACTGTCCTCATTCATTGTCTCGTTCAGGGTGTCGCGGAGCATCTCCTTCGCAACTAGCTCGGACGGCGTTTTTGAGCGCTTTTCCACGCGGACAGCCTCCACCACGAGCGCCTTGATGCCCTCGTTGCCAAGCTTCTCCAGCCTCTTGTAGTTAGGCTTCTTGGAAAGAGCCTGATAATTGTCGAATTTATAGTCATTTGCATAGAAGACTATGCCCTCGGGCGTGTGCAGAACCGTGAACGTAGTCTGCGGCACAGAGTGGGTAACGTGGACAAACTCAACTGACACGTCGCCAACCTCAACCTCCTCCCCCGCGTTCATGGTCACGAAGTCCTTGACCGGCTCCTTGTCTTCCTTAAGGTTCTGCTTGAGCAGCTCGATGGTGAATGGAGTGCCTACAATTGGGGCATTGTACTTCTTGGCGAGCTTTCCTATTGCGCCGATGTGGTCCAAGTGGGCATGCGAGGCGACTATGGCCTTGACGTTCTTTTGGCACTTCTTCAGGACAGAGTCATCTGGCACTACACCCATGCTGACAAGCTCCTTGTCGTTCATGGTCTTGCCGGTCTCTTCCCAGAGGAGCAATTTGTCCAGGGCAACGCCCATGTCAAGGATTATAACATCTTCGCCGACTTTCACCGCGGTCATGTTCTTGCCGACTTCCTCATAGCCGCTTACGCCAATTAGTTCTATCATAATAGAGTGGTATGTTTTTGGGGTATATTAATGTTAGTTAACTTGGTGAGGTTACCGCATCCCAATCGTGGCATATCCAACAACCTGCGTCTTGTCCCCGGTCACGTCCCCGGAAGTCGCATATTTCAAAAGTTTCGCCTTGGCACCCTTTGCTTTTGCAAACGTCATCGCCGCTGTGATGGGCCCGTAGCCGCACGCAGACAAATTCTGGCTGGCGATAACATCGTAGAATGCCTCAACATCCAGTTTCTCTATAGCCTCGATTGCCATGTGGTCCTTCTTAGAAGCAACAGGCTGCGGCTCATAATGGGAAAAGTCAGAGCTTGCAATAACCATAACGTTTTTGTCCCTGCAGACATTGTAGATTTCCTGGCCAATGGCCTCCGCAGTGTTTAAATCCTGCGCCATCATGCAGATTGGCACGAACTTGAAGTCCTTATCAACGTACTGCAGAAACGGCAGCTGCACCTCGATTGAGTGCTCCTGCACATGCGCCATGTCATCCATCTCAATAAACTTGGACTCCCTCATCAGCTTTGCGGCAATCTCGGAATCAATTTTTGCCTGGCCAAGGGGCGTTGCCCAGGCGCCTTCCGGCATGATGGATGCTGCTGTGCCGATTCCGGTGTGGTTCGGGCCAAGAATCACAAAAGTGTCAATTTTCTTAGATTCGGCAATTGCCTTGTAAAGATGTGACGCAACAGGACCAGAATATGCATACCCCGCATGCGGTGCAACCCCGGCAACAATTTCAGAACTCCCCCGCTTCCCCGGCAACCCGGCGCCAATCTCGGACTTGAAGCAGCGCTCAATCTGCTTGGTTAAATCTTCCTTGCCGGCGGCATAAAAAGCGCCTGCTACTGCAGGTGACCTAATCATTTACTCTTCTTCGAAGTCCTTGAGCTCGACCTTGTAGTCCTCGTCCTTCTTTATCTTGCCCTGGCCCTTGAGAACTTCCCTCGCCATGAGCCAGAACACCAAAGCCAAGGACTTCTTGCCCTTGTTGTTTACTGGGATTATGATATCAAGGTTCTGCGTCATGTTGTTTGTGTCGCAGAGTGAGACAATGGGGATGTTTATGTTCAGGGCTTCCCTGACTGCCTGCTTGTCCGCGCCGGGGTCCACTATGAATAGGACATCCGGCTCGATGTATTTGCTGTAGCTCGGGTTTGTCATGCTTCCGGGCATGTAGCGGGTAGTTACAGCTGTGGCCCCGATAAGCTCTGCAAACTTTGCAGCTGGCTTTTTGCCGACGTCACGTGCGCACACAACCAGGACCTTTTCCGGCTTGAACTTGGAGAGGAAGGTGGCTGCTGCCTCAATTCGCTTGTCAATTACGCCCACGTCCAGCACAGAGAGCCCGTCGGACCTTATCTTGTAGATGTACTTCTCCATGTCCTTGAGCTTCCTCTGCGTTCCTATGTGGACTCCTGCTGCCAGGTACTTGTCCAGCGGAACCAGAGAATCTGTGGTTGGCAGTTCCTTTGTTGTCTCGGTTTCAGTAGTCATATGCTCTCAGTTTTAGTAAAGAAATGATATTTAAAGCTTTGCCATCCTGGCCCGGCCCTTTTCCCTCTCCTCTATCCTGAGGAGCTCATTGAGCTTTGCTGTCCTTTCCCCCCCGAGGATGCCGGTCTTGATTATAGGGGCGGAGAAGCCAACTGCGAGGTGGGCTATTGAGGAATCCGAGGTCTCGCCGGAGCGGTGGGAAACAACAGGCTTTATGTTGTTCGAATTTGCTATGTTTACAACTTCCTCAGTCTCGGATAAGGAGCCAATCTGGTTGGGCTTTACAATAAGGGAATTTATGGCATTCAGCTCTATCGCCTTGTTCAGGCGCGCAGGGTTTGTTGTTATAAGGTCATCTCCAACAACCAGGCACTTGCCACCTACCTGCTGCTTCAGCAGGGAAAAGCCCTGGAAATCGTCCTCGTGGAAGGGGTCTTCTATGAAAAAGACGTTGTAGTCATTCACCAGGCCAGCTAGGAAGTGTACCTGCTCCTCTAAAGTCCGCTCCCCCTCCTTGTACACGTACTTCTGCTTGGTCTTGTCCCAGAACTCGGATGCTGCAACATCTAAGCCCGGCCTTACCTCAAACCCAAGTTCTGAACTTGCCTGCTGGCACGCGTTGAAAAGGAGCTGCATCGCCTCCTCGTTCGAGGCCATTGGCGCCCATGCGCCCTCATCGTCCCTGCCCCTGGTAAAATTAGGGTCCTTTGAAGTGATTGCCTCGCCCACAAGCTTGTGCACCCGGGAATTTGCAAGCGCCGCGTCTTTGAATGTGGGCGCCCCTACCGGGATTGAGAGGAACTCCTGTATCTCCGGGCTGCCCTTGCCGGCATGCACCCCTCCCCCTATAACATTACCAAGCGGGAAAGGAAGTGCAATTTCCTTTGCGAATAAATCATAGAACTTTACACCAGCCCCCATTGCCTGCAGCTTAGCAACAGCCAAGGAAACTGCTATGGAGAGATTTCCTCCAAGCACTTTCCTCTCTGGGTCAAGGTCACGGATTCGCTCATCGACCTCGTGATAGCTTATATTGCATTTTGCAACCTCGGCCTCGAAAGTGGTTTTGAAAGCAGAAATGGCTGCCTGTGTCCCGCCCTCTGGGAATGCGGGGACCTCATGGATGCCAACGGATGCGCCACTCGGGGCGGCAGCAACTGCAGTGTACTTTTCAGAAGAGATTTCAGCCTCTATTGTCGGGTTTCCCCGCGAATCCAGGATTTCCCTGAGGATAATTTTTTGTATTACCATGTGGTGGAATTTCTTAGAACTAGTATTTAAAATATGGGAATCCAAAACCTTTATATACTATCAAATTGACTTGCATACTGTGGTTCTGGGATATTATCAGACCCACTTATGTAATTTTACCTAGATTAGGTGAGCTAATTGGAAACAGAAGAAAGAATGGCAAAGTACCTCAAGGGTACAACAACACTAGGTTTTGTTTGCAAGGACGGCATAGTGCTGGCCAGCGACTCCCGTGCAACAATGGGATACCTCATATCGGACAAGGAGGCCCGCAAAATCTACCAGATCGATGAAAACATCGCTCTAACGACAGCAGGAATGGTTGCCGACAACCAGATGCTGGTAAGGATAATGAAGGCTCAGGCGGCGCTCTACAAGCTGCAGGACAAGCCAATGAACGTGAAGGCTGCCGCAACACTGCTCGCAAACATATTGCAGAGCAACAAGTACTTCCCGTACTGGGTGCAGCTCATCCTCGGCGGCTACGACTCCGAGGGCAGAGTGTATGAGCTTGATGCAGTGGGCGGAATTGGCGAGAAGAATGTCTCAGCTACTGGCTCCGGATCTCCAGTTGCATATGGCGTGCTCGAGCAGCAGTACAAAGAGGACCTGACCGTAGATGAGGGAAAAATGGTTGCAGTACGGGCCATCAAGGCGGCGCTTGAGCGCGATGCAGCAACCGGCAACAAAATCAACCTTGTGACCATAACAAAAGGCGGCTACAAGGAGTATTCCCGAGAGGAAATCGACAATCTTGTGAAAGAGAGCAAGAAGTAATAATGAAGCTTTTTTTAGAAGAGCTCAAGAAAGACCTACCAGAGGACGCTGAGGTCACGAAGACCCAGCTAGAGGGTCCGAAAATCGTAATTTATACGAAAAAGCCAGAATACTTTAGCGAGAAGCCTGAAATCATCAAGGGCATTGTAAACAAGTACAAGAAGAGGGTTGATTTGAGGGCCCACGACTCTATTCTGGTTGAGGTTGAGCTCGCAAAGAAGACAATAAACGAGCTTGTCCCAAAGGAGGCGGAAATATCAAAAATAACCTTCCTTGCAGAGACAAGCAGGGTAATCATAGAGGCCAAGAAGCCCGGGCTCGTAATAGGGAAGAGCGGAAAGACGCTGAGGGAGATAAAAAGGAGCATAAAGTGGTCCCCGCGTGTTGAAAGGACCCCCGTGATACCTTCACTTATCATTCAGACTGTAAGGCAGACACTCTACTCAAACCTTGACGCAAGGCAGAAATTCCTCGAAGAGCTTGGAAAGAGGGTCAAGCTCGTGGAAAAGGAAGAGGAAAAGGGAAATGGCGACAAGTGGGTTAGGGTATCCGCGCTCGGCGGCTTCAGAGAAGTTGGAAGGAGCGCAATACTTGTGCAGACGCCGGAGAGCAAGGTCCTTCTGGACTGCGGGGTGAATGTTGCCGCATCCGGGCCAAACGCATACCCCTACCTCAATGTCCCGGAGTTCAAGCTCGCGGAACTTGACGCTGTTGTAATAGGGCACGCACACCTTGACCACTCCGGCTTTGTGCCATACCTCTACAAGTACGGATACAAGGGGCCAGTGTACTGCACGCCTGCAACCCGCGACCTTATGACCCTGCTCCAGCTTGACTACGTTGACATCGCGCAGAGGGAGGGCAAGAAAGTGCCCTACAGCAAAAAGGAAATCAAGGAGTCCATAATGCACACTATCCCGCTTGAGTACGGGGAAGTTACTGACATAACCCCTGACATGAGGCTCACGCTCTACAACTCGGGGCACATACTCGGCGCATCGCAGGTTCATCTCCACATAGGCGACGGCCTGCATAACATCATATACACGGGCGACCTGAAGAACGAGAACACGAACCTGCTTGAAGGTGCCACTAGAGACTTCCTCCGCCTGGAAACCCTCATAATAGAGTCAACATACGGTGGCAAGAATGATATCCAGCCCAGCAGGGCAAGCGCTGTCGAGGAAATGCTCCAGATAATCAAGAAAACAACTGAAAGAAGCGGCAAAGTGCTCATACCGGTGCTTGCAGTAGGCCGTGCACAGGAGCTCATGATAGTGCTTGAGCGCTGGGCAAGAGAGAACAGGATTGAGAACTGCAGCATCTACCTTGACGGCATGATATGGGACGCAACCGCAATACATACCGCCTACCCGGAGTACCTGTCCCGGGCAATAAGGCAGCAGATTTTCCATGAGGACAAGAACCCGTTCCTCTCGCCGGCTTTCAAGAGGATAGGCAGCGCCAAGGAAAGGAAGGAGCTGATAGAGAGCAAGGAGCCCGCGATAATACTCGCAACCTCGGGAATGCTTGCAGGCGGAGCTTCAGTTGAGTACTTCAGGCACCTTGCTGACAACCCGAAGAACTCAATAGTATTTGTTTCATACCAGGCAGAGGGCTCGCTTGGAAGGAGAATTCAGAAGGGATGGGACAAGGTGACCCTGGAGGGCGCCAAGGGCGGCACGGACCTGGTCGAGATAAAGATGGATATTGCCACAATAGAGGGCTTCAGCGGCCACTCTGACCGCAACTCCCTGATGAAGTACGTTGAGAGGCTTAACCCGAAGCCGGACCGCGTTCTGGTCAACCACGGCGACAACACAAAGTGCCTTGACCTGGCGAGCAGCCTGCACAAGTCCTATAAGATAGACACATACGCACCAAAGAACCTGGAGACAATTAGGCTGAAATAGGCAGCGTACACGCTAACTGTAGATTCTCAAAAATTTTAAGATTAAGCCAGATCTTCTGTTTCAGTAGCTGGTGCGTGCAGAGTCTCAGTAGTTCTTGATATGGAGATTGAAGGAGGAGTTATCAAAATGATGTCCTCGCGAATTCCTGCCAAATCACCGCCTACTGCTTGTGTAGTCCTCTGTATTCTCTTCAGGGCTCTCTTGAGCTCCATCTTCTCCTGAACCAGCCTTGGCTTGACCTTCATCACAACAATGTTGTTTCGGTCGCGGAGATATTCGAGAATTCCTTCGACGTCTGCGAAATCATTCAAGGTAACTACGCGAACGTGTTGGTTTGTCTCTGCTTGATGGCCCTGCCAATCTACCTCAACATACTTTGGCTCTCTTGCAACTGTTGTTGGTGTCTTCACTTTACCACTTCCAAAAAGACTGTCAAAGATTCCCATGTTTTCCTCCGTTTTTATTAGTAGTTATCAGCTTTATAAATGTTTCCACTTATACCTCTCCATTGAGGGATTCTACCATGGCAATGGTATTATATAAGTTATTCCGTGTGTACAAATCGATGTTTATATCGCTCACCATGTCCTCGAGCAGCTGAAAGGCCTTGTTTTTCCTCGTCTCGAGGCTCTCATCCTCGTTGGACAGCAGCTTGGAAATGTTCTCAGCGCCCTTTCGAATGTTTTGCGGGACGCTGGAGTCGCTTGAAAGCTCNCCCAGCATTTCCTTGATAGTTATTATTTTCTCATCCACCCTTGTTCACCCTCTTTTGAATATAATCAACTATGAAATTCAGGGCCTCGTCCATTTTCCCGGTTGCTTTTCCGTTTGCGCCGGCGGCTGTTGGGTGGCCCGACCCGCTTCCGTCTATGACCTTTGCAACCTCGGGAACCAGGTCCTTGCCCAGGTCTATCCCGGTCTCGGAGACGAATGAGCTCTTTGCCCTGAGGCTAATCCTCAGCTCATCCCCGCGCTTTGCGGCAACTGCGGCAACGTCCGCGCCTGTGCGCATGAGTGCACGGGCCGCCGAGGCCTCGAATGAGCCTATATTGCTGACCACAACAAGATAATTGCCCACCTTATTTAATTTTGCCCTCTGGACCGCCTTGAGGCACGCAATCCTCTCGGAGATGTCCTGCGGCGTTGAAAGGAAGTCCATAATCTCAGCCAGCGTAAGAGACTGCGATTCCAGGATATCGGCGATTGTCCTAAGTGCCGGGGGCGTTGCGTACTTGAAATGCGCAGTGTCCGTAAGCATCCCGATAATGAGCATGAAAGCCATGTCCCTTGTTATTTCCACGCCAAGCTTTTGGAGGAGGTTATAGCATATCTCCGAGGCTGAAGTGGCAGACTCATCCACATAGCTCAGGTCCGCCTTTAGGCTGAACTCCTGTGCAGTGTGGTGGTCTATCACTACCTTCTTTGCCTTGGACTCCTCAAACGCGCTGCAGAGCCCCGAGAGCTGCCCCGGAGTGGAAGTGTCCAGCAGTATTATCAAGTCAGTATCCATCTTGGGGTCTATCTCAACGTCCATGCCGAACTTGCCGATGACCTTCTTGGAGAGTGCGCTCACGCTCACGGCAGCGCCTATCCGCGTCTTTGCACCCATCTGCTCCAAACCGAGTGCCAGAGCTGTTGCACTACAAATTGCATCCGGGTCTGCATTGTGGTGGGTAAGAAGAAGTATAGACTTTCTGCTATAGTCCTGAAGAATCTTCAATATCCCTTCCATCTGTCACAAAACTAATCCCCTGCACTTGGGATTACGCCCTGCAGCCTGTCCTGCAGCGACTTTGCCTTTTCCTTAAGCTTGTCTTCCTGCTTTTCGAGCGCCTTTAGCCGTACCTCAAGGGCCTCTATCTTCTCCTTAAGCTCGGCAGAAGTGCTCTTGGCGTCGGACTTTATCAATATTTGGCCGACAACGCGGTGAACCTCTGCCTTAGGGTCCTTGTCAAGCTCATCCAGAGCCCTCTGCATTTCCTTTACCTGGAGCTCGAATTGGTACTTTTGGGACAGGAGAATTCGTGCCTGCTGGTCAGCTTCCTGTAGCTGCCTTATCTGCTGCTGCATCTCGGGTGAGATTTCCATTTATTCCACCTCTCTAACATTAGCTGTTAACTCTATGAGCCGAAGGTACGAGTTTATTGCCGCCTTGAGGGCAGTCACGTCCTTGGCCTCAACACTTATCTTGAGAGCTTCCTTCTCAGGAGATACCTTAACCTCAAAACGCTTCGTATTTTTAATCTCTGGCTCAAGAGCCTTGTATACAAGGTCAGGGTTTGGCAGCTCAATCCTTATCTCTGCAGTGTTCATTCAGCCTTGACAGTTTTGGCGATTGGCTGCCTCACCTTGAAGAATATCTTGTAGCCACAGTTGGTGCAGCGTAGCTCTCCCGATGCCTCCCTCGGTTCCGAGGTTACAGTCTTGCAGTTTCCGCACCTGTACTCGCTCATCAGATTTCTCCTGTGACACTTTCGGGACCAGTGGTTGGGGTATACGCACCGCCTGCAAAGGTCAGGCCGCATTTCCTACAGGACCAGATGCCTGCGGAAACCCTGCCTATTTTGTAGGCCCTGCACTCTGGGCAGCG
>JGI10211J34971_10002752_pt1 | contig 14213 bp, 25 predicted proteins | sample Etolagsediment_FD_34971 | JGI IMG/M metagenome (IMG submission 34971) | reverse complement strand
CCTGCAGAAGTCCGGCGACCTGCGGAGCAAGAAGTTCAGCAAGACCATGTCCAGCGTTGCATACGGCTTCTTTGTTGCAGTTTTCTTCGTGTGGATGGGCCTGCAGGTAAACCTGCAGCTTCTGCCAACATACCTCTGGCCCGCAATCGGCATAATGCTTTTCGCAATCCTCTCAAAGACTGCAATAGTAACCCTGGTTTCGAGGTCGCAGAAGTCCAAGTGGAAGGAAAGCCTAATTTACGGCATTGGCATGTCTGCGAAAGGGGCTGATAATTTGATTATTGTTGCAATCGGCGCCAGCCTGGGGATACTAGCCGGTATCGATGCACTCTTGGTAACGTCAATAGCAATCACAATAATCGTGAGCATATTTGTATCATCTATTCTTCTAAAAAGATTACTGAAATAAACTACAACTCAATATCACTGAGAAATATAACTGCCTCGCTGTTCAGCAGTGCCACAAGTGGCAGCACAATCGCGATATACATCAAGACTGGGTGTCCTGCCACAATCTTCTGGGTTAAGGGGAACTTTTGACTTACCTCGCTCAGCCCGCCCATTGTTTTGTACATCCCTGCACCTAGCACATTCAAAAATGCAATTACGCCGGCCCTTGTCTTGGCCCTGATGGTTTTCATAAGCTCGGGCACATTCTCTGAGTCGAGTGCACTGAATATTACAGGGTAGTTGTCCCTGGTCTCCTGGGGCAGGGCCTTAGGGAGCTTTTTACTCAGGTCCTTCAGCACTACCATTGCTGCGTTGTCAATCATTCCCTCGTACTTTGCCCTGAGGCTTGCCCTATCAACAGGCTCAACAGCCGGCAGCTTGAACATGATGCCGTTCCATGCCAAGGCCATAACCTTGTAGGCGTTCTTCACGTCGTCCGGCGCTTCCATGCTGTTGTAAAACTTTTTGATTTTTTCTAGGCTTTCTTCGACCTGCTTCGTGACCGCAGGTGTAAGCTTGACTATTTCCCCTGGCCTTTTTCCCGCCACTTTGCTGATGCCGATGCTCGCTTCTATTGTGGCTTCGTAGTACCCTATCAGGGCCTTGTCAACCTCGGCCTCTTCCAAAAAGCTTGCAAAGTGCCGCCTGAATGCTTTCAAATCCCTTTTTTGTGCAGCCTCGAGAGCTGCCTGGTAGTGCTTGTTATACCTGTACATAATAAGCTATTGGACAACTCGGTTAATATGCTTTATCACACAACCAAAAGCCCGAAGAGCATTTCACCTATTGCAATTAGGCCAAGTACAATTGCTATAAACCAGAACCTTCGGTCCTTGTTGATTATCGCGGCCGAGCAGAGCAGGATGCCTATCTCGGCGAGGATAAGTGCCATGCTGTACTGTATATACCTCTTGTTCCACCTATCATTCTCCTCTTCAAATGCCTCTGCATTTGCCGATATCTCAGCCTTTTCCCCTTCGTAGGTTGCTATCTTTTCTTCATACCTGTCAATAGTTTCCCTGTAGCTTTGACCGCATTCAACATCAAGTCCGCCCTCCGTAATCTTAAGCTCTAAGGCCTCTGCCTGTGTCTCATATATGTAGCCCTTGATGCTTTTTGACTGGTACCACGCCCAGTGGTCATTTGCATCACCCATTGCCTCTAGTGCGTTGTGGGCCGACAAATCTGCAAGAAAGACATTCAACGCGAGGAGGATTGCAAGCGCACCGATAGTGAATGCAATCTTGGTGTTCTGCTTCTCCACAGCCTTGCTCACATCCTTCCTGTGGTCGTTGAATTTTTTCATGGTTTTGAACTATTGCAGCCGTATTACAGTTATGCCCGTAGGCCCTTTGCTGTACATCTCTTCAACAAAATTATCTATTTTATGCGGTTCTGCTTCACATGCCGCCGTAACTATCTTCTTGCTTTTAATCTCGCATTTGGTTTTCCCTAAGATTTTACCAGCGAGCCTTTCAAATGTTTTAAAATCAGCCGGCTCTAGGGTAGTGTATTTTGCAATAATTGAATATTGGTACTTTGGCCGTCCGTTCATGTGTCCTATCTGTTCTTTAAAGTATTTAAAATCTACTTCTCTTTCCAAAGTCTTTGCAAGGCTCACGCTATCTAAATACTAAAATAAGTCATTAAGCATAATCAGTCCTGCCTCAAAACTCCTTAAGCGCGGGGTTTTGCTTCGTTAACCTTGAGTGCTCTTCCGCCGATCTCCTTGCCATTTAGGCCGTCAATTGCAGCTTTTGCCTCTTCAGCATTTGGCATTTCCACGAATCCAAATCCCCTGTGCGGGTTGTTGCCCATCTTGTCCGGAAGGATATCAACCTTCGCTACCTCTCCGTATTCACTAAAAGCGGTCTTCAGGTCCTCCTCACTGGTCTCGTATGATATGTTGCCTACGTATATGTTCAAGTTTTCACCTCCTTTTTATTATACATAGCCATTTCTTAAGTTCGTTATAGTATTTAAATAGATTGAATGCAGAGCTTATTAGAATTTGGTGCCGGCGGCGTGGATCGAACACACGACCTCCAGATTTCTCCGCGCCATATCAGTCATCCCCTTGCGGGTCAGCACTCATACGCATATGAGTCTGGCGCTCTACCGCTGAGCTACGCCGGCGGTTTAAAGGTCTAGCCCAGCTTCTTATCTCATACTCTACTCTAAATAAAAGTCTTTTGGTCAGCTCCGCTTGTAGGCAACTTCCATGCCCTTCTTTATCACGGTGTCTGCCCTTAAGTCCACCTTCCTGAAGCCCTTTGAATATGCCTTCAAAAACCTCTCCTGCTTTTCCGGCGGGGTAACCACTGTCTTCAGGAAGCGGAGCGCTATCTCAATGTCCCTGTCGCGGTCAGAATTTTTATTGCTCTTCTGGCCGGTCCCGAAGTCAATAAGCTTAACCTTCTGCAGCGTTGAGTTCACAAAGAGGTGGTCGTAGAAGCTCTCAAGGTACGCAATGTTCCCCTGGTGCATTTTCCTGAGGAGCTCGGCAAACTCGTCCAGGAACCAGTTGCGGCGCACCACGCTCCCCCAAATCCTGTGCAGCGGCCTCCAGCCATGTGCGAGGGAGAGGCAGTCCTCAACAATTAGCCGGCCCTTGTAGTTTTGAATCCTGACCGGAAATTGTGTTGTTAGAACAGTTGGACCCACTTTCAAGGTGGACATCTGCCTTGCCACGTCCCATTCCCCTCCAGTCCTGCTCTGCGGGAGCTTGGCCACGTACTGCCTATTTCGTTCCCCTACTAACAAGAATACCACGTCGTACCTGTTCTCATACATTATGTTCTTGAACTGCCGGGTAAAAGACCTCTCATTCACCTTGAACCTACCCGAGTGGAAAGTGCCCTCCTCATTCTGGAAGACAAAGTACTCGTCCTTCAATCCCTTTATGCCGTGCTCATTTCCCTCGGACCAGCGGACAGCGTCCAGAATGGGCTTTGTGTACTCGCGAAGCTTCCCCTCCACTGGAATCCAGTAGTCCTCACGCGCTACCTTGGGTGCAATCTTCTTTTTGCCCATCATTTCCTCGCAATTGTGTAGAAGTAAGTTTCCCTTTCTTTTGTTTTGTAAATCTCGAAGCCTTTCTTTTTCAAGAGCTTGTTCAGCTCTTCTGGGTATGGTATTTTCTCTAACCGTTCTTTATACCCCTTCAAATAAGCCGCAACTTTTTTTTCGGAGAGCTTCCCTTTATATCTCTCTTCATACCATTTGACAAACTCCCCAACAGCGCTGCGGAGATTCTTTTCAGTTCCAAGGTTCCTCTTACTATAATCTATTATGCAGTATGCATTTGTAAATTTGCAGGTTTTGTCTATTATGTCATCCCAGTCCACATACTGGAACATTCTCCTTATGAAAATGAAATCTATTTTCTCTTCAAGGAATTCCTTTGTGAAGAGCCTTTCAATGTTCTTGTAATTTCCTAGGTTGTACTTCTCATTTCCGTGCCCGCTTCCGAATATCATGCAATTATTTGAGAAGTCTTTATCCGCCCAGAGGACGTGATCTTTTTTGAAATTTTCCAGCTGGAAAATGCACTTTCCGTTACGCCTGATATTTTTCAGATTCTCCAAAGATTTTTGTATATAATACCGTTTCTTCATGGTAGAAGGATACGGTGTCATTGTATGCTTGCCCTTGTCCACGCCAATTAGATAAGTGTTCTTCATCAATTTTGGATTGTTCTTGAAAAGTTCGTGGCCAAAGAAACCGTAATAAGGGCCTATGCCAACGAAGAATTTTATGCCTTTTGGCAAAGTCTCAAGAAATTCGAAAAGCTCTGGATATTTCTTTTTGTTAGTAGAGAGCTGTGCCGCCCTTTTCAGCGGCTCTGTGTGGATAGCTACATAACCTTCTCTATACGCAAAAAGCTCTTTGAAAATCTCTTCAAGCTCATCCATACCTTTCCTATGTTTGAGCTAACTAATAAACTTAGCTAAGCCACTGCAGCAAATCCCAGCCAATCCTTGAAAGTATTATGAAGTTGAGGAAGCTGGAGATAACGATGAACCTGAAAGCCCTGAACCAATCATAGCCCGTGAGCATATAGGCCAGATTCGAGATTACGTTGTAGCCAATAACAAGTATCATGCTGTTCATGACGAATGTGCCTTGGGTCATTGGCAAATATCTGGCACCAAGGTAGAAAGTTGCCGCCATGCAGACTACCGGAATCCAGAACCTCTCAATGCCCCTTGGATACAGGACCAGGGCAACCAACATCATTGCACTCCCGACAACAGCCCCCCAGAAAGGGCTGTAAGCATAAGTCGCCAGGATCCCGAATGCGAGGTAGAACTCCAGCCCTGATATGTCCATTTTGCGGAACCGCATGCCTAGGTAGCCGCCTATCATAACCATCGCTACAATGAAGAGCTGCTGGGTTATCATCGAAAGCTATTTTGCTCGGTAGTAGATAAAATTAGTGGTTTATTCCTTAATGTACAGCGGAATGGAAATGCCATTGTAGCCATATAATAGGCCAAACAGCTCCAGCTCCTTTTTCCACCTGAGCTTGCCGGTTTTTTTGAAGTATCCGGTTCCGACATACTCCTCATCCCTGCTTTTGCTGCTTATCATTTTCACTCCAGTGATGTGCTTGCTGACAAATTCAGGGAGCGTACACACGTCATAGTCTATGCCGGCCTCCTCAAGCATTCCTGTTGCCCATAATGCATCATTAACACCCTTGGCATAGTCATGGAACCTTTCCTTGACCTTTCCAAGAACTTCCCTGTCTGGCCGCTCCTTCAATGTTACAACATGGCCGGTCCAGGTCAGGTATGCCTTGCCGCCCTTCTTCAGGACACGGTTGGTTTCGAAGAGGGCATTCATCTTGTTCGGTATGTAGGAAAATATGTACATGGCAAGCACATAATCAAAATAATTGTCCGGGCACCTCAGCATGCCCTCGGCACTGGTGTCGTAGAAAATCACGTATCTCTTGTTGTCTTCTTTTTCCCGCTCCTTGATTGGCCTCTCACCAACCTCTTCCTTTGGGTTGAGGTAGACTGCCTTGTAAATTTTACTCAGCTCGGGCAGCTGCTCCCTTTCAGCCTTGCCGTTCAGGCAGTCACAGGCATATTGAAGTGACCTCGAGTCGAGGTCAACGGCAACCACTCTACCGTCTGGTCCAACCTTTTCCAGGATGCCGGGAACTGCATATCCGTAGCCGCAGCCCAGGTCCATGACATAGTCGCCCTGCTTGAGCTCAAGCTTTGGCAGCTTGAACTCCTCGTCAATCGAACTAATATACTCTTTGAATGTCCTCCAACGGGTAAATTTAATTGCTAAACGTTCCTGTGCTATGTCCTTTCTCCACTTCTCCCTATCCTCCTGGGTTATCATTAAACTTTATAGTGTGCACTAGGTTATATAAAAATAAGGTAGTGGGTACTTAATGAAGCCCCACACAAAAAATCTATTTTAACAAACGCCTATCTAAAAATTAGTATCTAATAACTTCTAGCTGGCCTCTTGCTCTGGTAACAGTCCCTGCAGTATACAGGTCTGTCTTCAGCGGGCTTGAACGGAACCTGGCACTCTTTTCCACATTCTGAGCATGTTGCATCGTACATCTCTCTTTGTGCGAAGTTCCTTCCCTGGTTGTATCCCATGTCTATTTCACCTACTTAACTTATTAACGCATAAAAGAACATAAAATCTGTTAACTCTTTTATTTGTTGCATACAAGGATGTATAGAGGGCTATATAACCCTTTGCATTCGGCGTCGCCTAGCCAAGCATTAGCAGCGCTGGGTTTACCAGCAGAATTATGCCAAGGGCTATCATTATTACCCCGCCAATCAGCTTGAGGACCTTCATCTGGTCCCGGGATATCTGCTTGCCGTGGAAGATGTAGCCGAACAGCGCTATGATTGTTGCCAGCGGTATGATGTAAATCAGGTTGTATAGGAGCAGGCACCCGTAGTAGCCGCCGCAGTTGGCAGGCACCCTTGATGCGAGTATGTTTGTATAGATGACCGGCCAGCCGGCGGTGCAGGGCAGCTCAACCAGCGAGGAGAACAGTGCGAGCGTTGCCGCGGCGCCCATCATGGCCGGCACCGAGCCGTGCTTTATGATCTCCTTCATCTTCCTTATCCTGGAAATCAAAGGCTTCTTGTGCTGCTCCTGTATCATCAGGGTAACGCCCTCCCTGTAGAAGAAGAAGTCCTTGATGTTGATGCCCCCCGCAGCCAGCGCAAGCGCAGCAACAGCAATCCTTATTGTATCGAATACCCCGAGGAAAAGGAAGATGTTCAGCCACGCGACCATGAAAAGGAAGTAGATTACGAAGACCACCCCCACGAAGGTATACCCAACGATATAAATCCTTTCCCTTGACTCCGAGACGGACAGGAGCAGGACCAGCAGGAATGTCAGCACCCACATGGTGCAGGGGTTGAAGCCGTCTATTATGGCTATCATCGCCGTAAACACTGGCAATGACATGCTCAGGCCGAGCTGCTCAAAATAATGGGGGGACGCCTGCTTTGCAAAGACAAAGAACGCAGTCAAAAAAGCCACTACAACTAGGGCCACAGCGAGCTTCTTTTGCTTCTCGTTAAGTTCCATCTTTACAGATATTTTCTCAGCTTTGTAAGAACTTACCTTAAATGTTTCGGTTTGTGACTTCCTACTCCTTTTTATCTACACAGTCCTTGCATCTGCCCGCAAATTTCCTTACATGCTGCTTTAGCACGCCGCTGACAGTGCTATCGACCGCAACCATATAGCACGCGTCTGCCCCGCATATTGAGCACTTCATTTATTCACCTCCGGCTGGCAAGTTAAACACTTTTGTAGTGAAGAACTCAATCATCACCCCAAAAATTCCATTGGCTATTATGACGCCAAACCAAATCATGGGCTCATAGCCAGCTATCATATCAAATATCAGGAAAGGCAATCCCACAACCTGGCCCATCAACAAGCCATGGCTATACCACTTCATCCTCAGGGCCGAGATTCCTATAACAAATCCGATCAAAGCCCGGTTTACAAAGATGTTTGTGATGCGCAGTGCCTCATAATTCTGGATTAGGCCCATCCAGAGGGCGCCCAAATAGCAAAAAAGCCCTGCGAATAATCCGAAAACCAAAGCTACAAGGATTCTTTTTGTTTTGGCCATGTTCACTAGAAACCTAATTCCCTGTTATATTTAAGTTTTCAGAAGTCGATTAGTGGGCCCGAAGGGATTTGATAATATCCTTACTACTCTTCCAGGGAGTTCCAATGGGCTTGTGCGTTGTCTGCTGCCTCTTCCGCTTTTTCGAGGCCTTCACTTAGGAATTGTCTGAATGTCTTGTCCATGCGCCTGAGCATAATACCAAATATGCCGTTAAGCACAAGCTCCCTCTCGCTCACATCCTTCAGCTTTTTGAGGTCCTTAACGCCGAATGCAGCAAGAATACCTCTACAATATTCCGCATAATCCACCAGCTTCGTAATAAGCTCATCCCAGTTTCTAAGCTTCTCCGCGCCACTTATGGAAACATCTTCCTCATCTTTCCCTAGCGTGAATTTGTATTCTTTGCCATCTATCTTAATTGCGCCCCTGAGCTCGAACTCGATAAAATATTCTGTCTCGCCGTAGGCAAAGCAGTAGATTTTGTAGGATTCCAACTGAGCTGAAATCCTATGTTGCTGGAGGTACCTGCCAATGTTGTCAACGTTGTCCGGCGAGCGCCCTCTTTCAACATGCGTGCGGAGGATTCCTATCAGCTTTTCTGCAGCAGTAGCGTAGTCAAGCATTTCTGCCCTGTTAGCATAGTCGAGCTTTTCTATAATCCCATCAACTTTTTTGGGGTTCTTGGGCTTGTACTTTCCATTCTTCCTGAGGTCTTTCCTCATCAAAAGAAATAGCTTATGCTCGTTCCTTGCTTTCTTGTCCAGTTTGTTCTCTTTCAGCCAACTCATGACTATATTATTGGTTTCTTACTATAAATTAATTTTCAAAAAGTTAGTGGGCCCGAAGGGATTCAGAACGCCGTTTCGCCACGCCGCGAGAGCATATGGCACCTGCGCTTCGCTTGATGCCATTATATAATTGTTAGTGGGCCCGAAGGGATTTGAACCCTCAACCTAGCGGTTAAGAGCCGCTCGCTCTACCAGCTTGAGCCACGGGCCCATAGCACAAGCACTCACACTAATTCACATAACTAGTATATAAAATTAAAGCTCAGGCGTTGAGGTTCCAGCCATAATTCCTGAGCTTCGCGCCCTTGCCAAAGCCGCAGCTGCTGCAGACCTTCTTTTTCATGTGGTAAGCCTTGTTGCCACAACGCCTGCAATGTATATGCGTTTTCTTGTTGTGCTTTCCAAAGCTTGGTGTTCCCTTACTCATTGTGCCATCACTTTTTGATCGACCTTTTTTCTAAAAAGGTCGTTCCGTTACTAATTTACTCGCTTTCCTGTCCTGGAGAGACAAAGATTATGTTGTCCCCGCGGACTATCAGTGTTCCGTAGCGCTTTGTGGAGTCCTCGGCAATCTCCTCTGCCTCGCTCAGCACGAGGTTCATGTGGACGTCGAAGGCCTTTAGGGTGCCCCTGACTTCCGGGCCATCCTTCAGCTTGAGGATAACCAAGTTACCTATTGCGTTGTTTAAAGAATCAAACGGTCTTTCGCTGTTGGCCATTGTAGCTTTTAAGTCGCAAGCGTAGTATTTAAAGTTTTCCAAAGCCCGGAAAGCATATTAAGCAATCCGGCCTAGCTGATCCCATGAGGAAGGCATACTGGCTCGCGGCAGCCGTGATACTCGCATCGTTTGCAATAGGGCTCTACCTTTACCCGCAGATGCCCGCAAGTATGGCGTCCCACTGGAACGCCGCCGGAGAGGTCGACGGCTACATGGGCAGGTTCTGGGGGCTTTTCATGATGCCCCTCATGCTCGGCGGGCTGTTCCTGCTCTTCCTGGCAATACCGAAGATAGATCCCCTGAAGAAGAATTTTGAGAAGTTCAGGAACTACTACGACTGGTTCGTTGTCATCTTTGTGCTATTCATGTTCTACATCTATTTGCTCACAATCTCCTGGACCCTGGGCTACAGGTTTGACATGGGGCTGGCAATAATTCCTGCTATCGGCTTTTTCTTCTTTTACATTGGAGTCCTGCTGGAGAAGGCGAAGCGGAACTGGTTCGTCGGCATAAGGACGCCGTGGACACTTAGCAGCGACCGTGTTTGGAGGAACACGCACAGGATTGGCAGCAAGATGTTCAAAATTGCGGGCGTAATAGCCATTGCTGGGGCATTCCTTGGCAAATACGCCTTCTATACAATACTGGTCCCCGTATTGGCAATTACAATTTANCTGATANTATATTCGTACTTCGACTACCAGAAGGAAGTCAAAAGATAGCCTTAGTACTGATGGGCCTGAGCCAGGTGTACATCATATTGCTATTAGGGTGTTCGTGGCTTCTATCTCACTAACGCCGCGAAGCTTTTTCAGCATCACGTTGTTTAGCTCGTCCAGGCTGTCAGCTAGGATTTCCATTACAATGTCATATTCCCCATAAACCAGATGCGCCTGTTTTACCTCTGTTATCTCCCTTATCTTTTCCAGTACCTTTCCCTCTTTGCTGCGCTTGGCCATTATGAGGACGAATGCGGAAACGCCCATGGCTATCATGAATGTAGAGTATCTTATTTTATATAACTATTATTATATTAAAATATAAGTTAATTAGCGTCTAGGCTCAATATTAATAAAATATTTATACTAATAGGTTATAAAAAAGCAATATGGCCAAGGAAACGCTCGAGCTGGACAAAAAGGACCGGCGGATACTCTCCCTGTTGGCAGAAAACCCAGAGGCGTCGCAGCAGGAAATTGCCAAGGAGGTCGGCCTCTCCCAGCCAGCGGTCGGCGTGAGGATGCGCCACCTGAGGGAAAGGGGCGCAGTCTCATTCCTAGTCGGGATGAACTTCAAGAAGGTCGGCCTCTACATGATGAAGGTCGATTTCACCGCAAGCGAGGGCGCCGCCATCCTTGAAAGCCTGAAGCGCTGCCCCTACTTCCTGAACGGCTTTGTCCAGAGCGGAGAGAGGAACCTGAGCCTCCTGTTCATGGGCGAGGGCATGGAAATGCTAGAGTCCCTGGTTGACAAGAGGATCCGCTCGAACCCCTCAATCTCACATGTGCTGATGAGCATTGTGCTGACGCCTGCGGTTGATATGACCTTTCCAGTAAACATGAATGTCAAGAAGGGCAGCCCGCCCTGCGGCTGCAAGACCTCGGACCACTGCCTCGACTGCCCGGCGACAGAGGATTATAGCGGAACGCTGTTCTAACTCTAGAAATGGAAGACTCTGCCAAAGTCCTTAAAATTGTCCACAAATTCTATGTTGCTTTTAATCGTTGTAGTGTCTAAATACCGGTCCCACCATTCCTTGAAAACCTTTTTCTTTCCAATGTCTCGGAACTTTCTCCTGTTTTCCTGGCCCACTTTGCCTTTCTTTCTCAGGGCAGCCACTATCTTTTTGTACTCATCCTTTTCGGCAAATACATAATACTGGAAGGCCATATCTGGGCGTTTGTCTTCAGATATGCTGGCTGGGTTTGTTATTAAGAAATACTGAAGTGCATAAACCGCCCCAAAATCGCCGCTTTTCAGAACTTCACTGGCTGTTAATGCAACTTTTTCAGTAGTTTTTCTTTCCTCATAAACCGGCTTTTTCTTGAAAATTCCTTTATAGCGTACAATTTCACTCGTCCTTTTGGTTACTTCCTTAAACACCCTACCACAGTCATATATGCATTGAACGCCAACAGCGTCAAAGTCAATGTCCTTTCTCCAGAGTTCTTTCGGGTGCCCCTTTTCATATACTACACGCCCAGTTATTCCTTCAAAAGTGTCTATAAAATTATCATTTATGTTATCTATTTCAATAATGCCATATCCATGACCACTAAAATGTCCCAGTTCCTCGCGCCTCTGCAAGGTCTTTTTGTCATCAGCGTGTGCATACAAAATATGGCCAAGCTTCTTAATTTTAAGTCCCATACCCAAAACAATAGTCCTTATTGATTATATCTTTTCCGTTTGATAAACTATATAAACCCCTAGCGTATTTTATGTGGTACTATGGCAACCTTTCAGGGACGCTCAATGAAGAAGAAGACCGGCGGCAAGAAGAGAGCTTCGCGCTCAAAGAAGAAGTTCGAGCTCGGCAGCAAGCACCTTGAGGCCCGCGTAGGCGAGGCAAACAAGGTCAAGAAAATCCGGACAAGGGGCGGAAACAAAAAACTTAGGGCAATGACGCTGAAGGAAGTCAACGTCCTGGACCCGAGCACCAAGAAGTACACAAAGACCGAACTAGTTTCTGTCAAGGAAAACAGGGCAAACCCCCACTTTGTGCGAAGGAACACAATAACAAAGGGCGCACTAATCGAGACAAAGGCTGGCACTGCAAAAGTTGTCAACAGGCCGGGACAGGACGGCATGGTAAATGCCGTGCTGGTAAAGTAATCTTATTCCAGGCCGAACCACCTTCTCAGGGGATTCTTCTCAAGCCTTTCAAACTCTTTCCTGAGGGTCCCGTTTATCATGCCATTTGAGTAGTCATACCAGTCAAGCTTTTTCCTGGCGAGGAAGGCTATGAAACGCTGCCTCTTGCCCTCTTCCCAGGCAAGGTAGTTCCTGTATGTGCCGCAGAAGTAGCTGTTGTTGCAGAAGCCCATTCTCAGGTCCATTCCCAGGTTCAGCTGGGGGTGGAGCGGGCAGCCGAGCTTGCCGTTGTCCATCATAATTACATTTGGGCAGAGGCCGCAGTTGGTCCTTTGCGCAGGGCCGTACCTGTCCCTGAATGCAATGAGCTGGCTATACCGCCTGTAGTCGTGGAATTCCTGCGTATTTCTTTCCAGCCCCTCCCAGACATCTTCCTTTTTCCCGTAGTTCTCGCCGCAGCAGCCGAAGCAGCCGCTGCCGTACTGGCAGAGGTTCACCTCCGGGGGCTCTGCTGTCAGCCTGAACAAGTCATTCCACTGCCCTGCTGTCATGGTTATGAATATGATATAAAATGTTATATAATTCCTTCTCCTTTGGTATTTTATGGCGTCTAAGCAGCAAGAGGTAATTGATAAAATGGAGGAAGTGCTTACGGAGGCTGCGGGCCCTGTTGCCCGGCATGTCGTGGCCACCCAGGTTTCATTTTTCATTGCAACAAAATACCAGAGCAAGGTAAAGAAAGAAGTGCTCAATGATGACATAATAAAAGAGATGACTTTTGAGGATATGGTAATACTAATTAACCAATGTGCGGAATCAGCCGTCTTTAACAAGGCAAGCCGTGAAGCTGCCAGGAAATACCTTCGCCGCTTCGCCAGCAAGGTGATGGAAGAATAACTCGCATGGCATCAAAACAGGACAAGGTTCTCGAAAAAACTGTTGACCTGCTTACAAAGGTTGCAGGCCCTGCAGCAATCCATGTTGTGAGGACACAGACTGTTGACTTTTGCAGAGAAAGGGAGAAGGATCTGGATGATTTGTCCCTGGATGAGGTGCTGGAGCTTGTCGAGCTCTGTGTAAATCAGTCTGTATTTGATCCTGAAAAGAAGAAAATCCTCAAAAAGAGGCTTCAAAACGCTGCCAGGAAAAAGATGAGCCCCCTTGAAGAGCCCATTGAGGTCTCGGAGCTGGTCGAGAAGGCTCCCATAAACCTAGATGCTGTGCCCTCTGAAGATGCCCAGAGGAAAATCATTGACCGGATGGAGCGGCTGCTCAAGAAAGAGGGCGGCATCATTGCCAAGAGCACTGCCGAGACGCGCATGAAGGAGCTCCTCAAGGAAAAGGAGAAAAAGCTAGGCGAGCTGACTTCCAGGGAACTGCTTGAGATCATCTACCTCTGCATTGAGGGGGCACTGCCCAAACGGACTTATGGAACTAACAAGCAGGACGAAGTCAGGAAAAAGCTAAGGGAATACCTACAGTTCCTGATTAGCAAATATCACTAACCCTTTGCCTGCACAAACTTATCAACGCTTCTGTCGTATGTCTTTTCAGCCTCAGCAGGGAACAGGCATCCCGGGATTTCCCCGCGCTCCCTATGATACCTTATGCATTCACAGCAAATCCCCTTCTTGGAGCAGTCATATGTGCATGTGCAATCAGCCTTGTTTATTTCCTGGTTAGGGCACTCTGCCATCATAAGTTACCTTCCGATATAAGCTTGAAGTGCAGGTCCTCGCCCTTAAGTGCTTCGAAAATCCTGTCAGCCAGCTCAAGGAGCTCCTTTTCTGTCGGTATCTCCTTCCACTCCTTAAAGTAGTCATACTTCCCAGTCAGCGGCTGGAAGCCAAGCTTCTCAAGCTTCCTTGTTATCTCTGAAGGGGGGCTGCCCCTTGTGCCAAACCACACCTGTATAAGTGTTTTCACCCTACAGCACCTCCCTTGTAAGCTTGTTCACGCCAAACATGGTCCCGGCCTCCTCGCTAAGCGAGAAGAGCGTTTCCTTCTTTCCGACCAGGCCGGAAACATCATTGGCCTTCTGCGTTGCGCACACCATCTGCAGCTCCTTTTTGATTGCGGAGACATAGTTTACTATGCCAGTTGCGCCGAGGGGCTTTTTTGTCTTGTCGCTCTTTGTGCTCACTGCAATAAGCAGCGGCCTCCCTACTGAGATTCCCTTTGCGCCCAGCATCAGGCCCTTCGCCATGTCCGCGCCGGATGCGTAGCCGCCCGCGAGCATGATGTCAAAGTTCGGCTTGAAGTCCAGGACAGAGAATATCGAGCCGCTCGGCAGGCTGT
>JGI10211J34971_10002751_pt1 | contig 14214 bp, 17 predicted proteins | sample Etolagsediment_FD_34971 | JGI IMG/M metagenome (IMG submission 34971) | reverse complement strand
GATAGAGAGCTTGTTCACTGAAGTCACGTCCAACTGAGCCCATTGCCCTAGTTGACCTCAGTCACTGTAATCACGACCTGTGGGCCAAATGGAAGGGCCAAATGCCGGTCATCTACAACGCTGCGGGACGTTGACCGCGGCGACGTTTTAATCTCTACCCTTTCGTCTGAGTACTCGGACCCCGAGATAGACGAATGGCGTGTCCAGAAATGCCGCGAAAACTTTGAGCAGATAGTAGGGCGGGACCATGCTCCCAAGCACAAAGCCCAGGGTAAATCTCTCGTTCACGCCCCAGAACGCAATGAGCATAAAGATCACAGTGTCAATCAACTGGCTGACAACGGTGGACGCGTTGTTGCGGAGCCACAGGAATCGTCCTCCGGTCTTCTTCCTCCAGAAATCAAATGCCCACACGTCGTGATATTGCGAGAGCGTGAACGCCACGATGCTCGCCACAATAATCCGGAGTGAACTGCGGAATATTCCCACGTACGCGTCGTTCTGTGTCGCGAACCGGTCCGCCGGCGGCACCACCGTTGCCAGAGCAGTTACGCCGAGCACAATCAGCAGAACAACCAGGGTCCCGGTCACCAGGGTACGAGTGGCCTTTACCCCATAGATCTCGGCGACGATGTCGGTGATCAGGAAACTCAGGGGAAACAGAAAGATCCCCACCGATCCAGTGACCTGAAATGACCCGATCGAAAAGAAGGCAATCACCTTGGTGCCCATCAAGTTGGCAGCGACGATTGTTCCCGCAAAAAGGCAGGCAAGGGTTGCATATGACCTGAAGTCAGGCGACTTCACAAAGCTCGTCGTATCCATCGCGCGAGAATATGCCATTCCGGGGGGATCATCAATCGGGACGTTGCGCCTCGCTTTCGTGGTATAAACTGAATTGAGGTATGGTGATGAAAAACGTAATTACAAAGGCAAAGCGATTCTTTCGCGGCGGGTCCGGGGCCAATCGGACGGATGCCGTTTACGTGGACAAGGACCACCTTAATGGGTTTATTCAAGAAACCAAAGGAAAATCAGGATGTACGAGAAATAGGTGATCCCCTGGATGTAGAGGTAGTGGCGCCCGATCGAGACGACCTCCGCTGTATCGGTAAACAGCCTCAGCAGGGTCCCGGCGAGGAGAAGAACCGGCGTAAGTATCGCCACCGCAGCAACGACTGAGATTCGGACGGATGTCCGGAACGACTCTTCCACGCGATCGAGGCGCCCGGCGCCGTTGTTCTGACCCACGAGCGTCGAGAGCGCAGTGCTGATGCCAAAGAGCGGAAGGAGCGCGATCTGCTCGATCCGGAGGCTCGCGCCATACGCCGCAACGGCGTCACGCCCAAAATCAGATATAAAGAAGGTGATAACAAAGGCGCCGAGCGTCATTACAAGAAAATCGAGTGCAGCCGGTGCGGACTGCCCGATGAGTTCTCGCATCGCAGATCCGTCGGGGCGGAAGTCGCGCGCTTTCACACCGTCGTAAATCCCCTGCCGTCGGCCGCGAACTATGAGGTAGAGAACTCCCAGTCCCTGCAGAAAGACCGTTGCTATCGCCGTACCCGCCTCCCGCAGCGGCGGAATCACTGCAACCCCCCTGATAGAAACCCCAAACATCAGCACGGGGTCGAGGCCCACGTTGAGGATTGCCGTAGCGATAAGAACGTTCCGGAACGCGGTGGTATCGCCACGCGCAACGAGACCGGCGTTGAGCACCTGTCCAAGAATGAGGATGATCCCGCCGCTCGCGATAACGCGCATGTAGCGCAAACCGCCGGCAAGGACTTCTCCTTCCGCGCCGAAAAACCGATAGAGCGCCGGCAGGACAAGGTGCATCGTCACACTGATCACAACGGTGACGATCAATCCAAGCGTAATCGCCTGCACCTGGTAGGAAGTCGCCTTTTCCGGCATGCGTTCGCCCAGTGCGTTGGAAATCAGCGCCGACGCGCCCGTTTGAATTCCGATTCCAGGCCCGAAGATCAGAAAGTACATGGGAAAGGAGAGGGAGAGCGCAGCGAGCGCGTCCGTCGAAAGACGCCCGACGAAAAAGGTGTCGGTCACGTTGAACATCGTGTTGAAGATCATGCCGAGCGCGAACGGCACGGCGATTTTGCGAATAGAGCGCGGAATCGGGTCGTTTACGAGATCCACAGCGTCCTCCTGACGATAAGGATACTGAATTGCTCAGCTATTGACACGTCAGTCAGACGACGTACGACTCCAACGGATACATGTCCTCAAACATCTCTATGGCCGTCCGGACCCGTTCGTCCGCGAGCGTATAGGTAACGTGTTTCCCCTTGCGAACCTTCGAAACGTATCCGCTCATCCACATCATCTTGAGGTGCTGGCTCACGTTTGAGAGATTCCCTTCGGTTATCGAAACAAGTTCCGTCACCGAGAACGGTGCCACACGAAGAGCGCACAGAATGCGAAAGCGCGTCGGGTTGGACATGGTGGACAAGATCTGCTGCAGATCGGTGCACCTCTCTTCGGAATACTGCCTCTTGATCTCTTCCATTATCTCCTGGCGATTTTCGGCTGCGTCCATTCTATCTCGTCTCCGATGCGAAATTGTTCAGATAGATGTCGATCCCCTTGGCGGCCGAATGCCCATTTGCAATCGCGGAAATTGCGTCCCGCGTCCTGTTCGCGACGTCTCCGCCCGCAAATATCTTGGTGTCGCCCGTCTGTTTAAACTCGTTCACTACGACCATTCCCCGTTCGAACTGGAGTCGGGCCGCGCTCTCTTCGCCGAGAAAGTTGTAGTCCGCCTGTTGACCGATTGCCGGCACGACGGTGTCGCACTCGATGATCTCCTCGCTTCCCTCTACGAGCACGGGGCGCGGCCGCCCGCCCTTTTCGTCGGGCACCATCTCCGCCTTACCCCAGACGAGGCGGAGTCGTTTCTGTTCGCCCTTTTCAACGCGGAGCGGAATCGCCTGGGTCACCAGTTTGCACCCCTCCCCCTGAGCTTCATGGATCTCTTCGTCGTCGGCCGGCATATCCACTTCGCGGCGCCGATAGAGGATCGTAACGTCGGCACCGTACCGTCGTCCGGTTCGCGCCGCGTCCATTGCAACGTTCCCCCCGCCGACGACCACCATCGAAGAACCGATGTCCGGTTTTACACCCTTTGTCACATCGTCCAGGATCTTCAACCCGGAGATAACGCCGTCTCTCTCTTCGCCCGGGATGTCGAGGCCAAAGGGATCGGAGAGTCCGGTAGAAAAGAAGACCGCGTCGTTTTCGTTGTAGATGTCGGCGAACGGGACGTCCACGCCAACCCGCAGATTTTGCTTGATTTCAACGCCGAGACTGCGGATGTACTGAACATCCTTATCCACCTGATCATACGGGAGGCGATACTCGGGGATTCCGTAGCGAAGCATACCGCCGGCGCGTTCGTTCGCGTCGTAGACGGTAATCGCGTATCCAAGCAGGCGCAGGTAGTACGCGGCAGCGAGACCACCCGGGCCTGATCCGACGACTGCGACGCGCTTTCCGTTTTCCTCTGCGGCCTGCGCCGCGAACTTGTGGTAGTCGTTCCCGTAGATCTGATCCACGATGTAGCGCTTGAGCCATCGTATACTGATCGCTTCGCCCTTGTGCCTCATCGCGCACGCGTACTCGCACGCGTGCGAGCAGACGCGGCCGCACGACGCGGGCAGCGGATTCGCCTCGTATACGATTCGCAGGCCGTCCCCGAGGTCGTCGCGCCGGATCGCGTCTATGTAGGCGGGAACATCCATGTGCGCGGGGCACGTTGCAATACAGATGCCGCACGCGACGCATCGATCCGCTTCCCGTTCGGCCTGTTCCTTGCTGAACCCCTGGACCATCTCGACAAAACTCTTCTGACTCTCCTCGAAACCGAGCATCGGCATGGGGACGCGTTCGGCCTCCAGAAGGTCATACCCGCCGGCGCGGCGGTACCCCTTTGCACAGTCGTCCCACGGTTTGTTCTCCTCGCCCGGAACGAAACGGAAGACTTCGGGGTCGGTGTCGATCCACTGGTACTCGTTGCTCATTCCCAGACTGCTCGTAGGGCAGATATCCACGCACAGAGCGCACCAGCAGCACCGGCCGTAGTCTATCCTGGGACGAAGCCCCGAGTCCCCGTGTCTGGTTTTGCGCCCCTCGACGGGAACGAGGTCTATCGCCTCGTTCTGGCAGACTGACTCGCACGTTCCGCACCCGATGCACTTGTCGGTGTCGTTGATGTGAAACCCGCGGTACCGGTCGGCGCCGGGCCGGGTCAAAAGCGGTTTTGCCTCGGTGTACGGTTTTTCGAGCGCGCGCTTCCATACGGTGAAGGGCGAAACTATATCTCTCAGGCTCATACTTTACCTCTCTACCTCGGGCGGATAGGTGTGAAGACTCACCATCAGCCCCGCCGTATCGGCTATGTTGCAGCCGATTGCCAAGTGCTCCATAAGGCTCACCGCGTGCGTATAACTGGGCCCCCTCACGTAGATGCGCCGCGGTTTGTCGCCTCCGTCGCTATTGAGGTAATAGCCGTACTCGCCGCGCGTACACTCGGCCTTTTTGTAGGTGTGTCCGGTGGGAACACGCCAGTGGAGAACGTTCGGGAGCTTCGTAAAAAAGGGTCCCGTCATCGGCATTCGATCGAGTATCTGTCGAATCAGATCGATGCTCTGGTACATCTCTTCGAGGCGGACCTCGGCACGAGCGAACGCGTCGGAGTCGGTGCGTGTCACTACGTCAAAGTCGAGCTGATCGTAGACGAGGTACGGGTGGTCCTTGCGAACGTCCCGCGCAAAGCCGGCGGCGCGCGCGTTGGGCCCCACAACGCCAAATCGGTCGACGATGTCGGGATGAATGATACCGAGCCCCCTCGCCCGCATCTTGAACACCGCGTTATGAAAGAGCGTTCGTTCCACGTCGCGGAGCGTCGCTTCACACGTGTCGAGTGTGTCGCGCAGGCGTCCAGTGAAGCCGGGCGGAAAGTCTGAACGGACCCCGCCGGGGATCATGTACATGTGATAGATGCGCCCGCCGGTGAGCTCTTCGAACCGGTCGAGGATGTAGTCGCGCATCGTTACGGTCCACTGTCCCTGCGTTCCAATCCCGAACGCTCCCGCCTGCCCCCCGAGCCACATAAAGAAGCTCGCGAGGCGCGCCATTTCGAGGTTGAGCGTCCGAATCCACTTGGCCCGTTCGGGAATCTCAATGCCCTGAAGCTCTTCTACGGTGGCGGCAAAGAGGTACTCGTTGAAGTCGGGCTCGGGTACGGCGATCCGGCAGACAATAGGGAAGCACTGTATGTACTTCCGCCGTTCCATAAGCTTTTCGAATCCTCGATGAAGGTAGCCCACGTGCGTTTTGCATTCGACGATTTCGTCACCGCAGATCACGAGCTCGAGACTCATATTGCCGGTAATACCGGGGTGCTGCGGACCCTGCCACACCTTGATGTACTTACCGCTCGCCAGATCGAACTGGGCCTTTCCATTTACAATGGGCGGAAGGCGGTCGTTGTCGTTGATGTGTGCCTGGTTGCGCGTATCAAGATTGGGTATCCCGCGGCCGGCCGCAGCCGTTACGGTATGTTTCATGTCTCCGGTCACCATGTTTCAGCCTCGCTCGGGTAGATTTTCTCTTTCATGTGCTCGCGCGTGTCGTGCGTCTTCCGGCCCGGGCGCGCGTAGTAGACGCGTTCTGAATACTCACGGGTGTCAAAGTCACGGCGCATCGGAGGGAGTTCATCCCACCCCTCGAGGGCAAAGTTTTCCTCCACGCGAGGACAGCCCGGAAACGCCACGCCGAACATCTCGCGCATCTCCCGCTGGTACGTTGCCGCAGCCGGCCACAAGTGGTGAACCGTATCCATGGTGCACCCGTCACCTTCACGCGGGACTTCCACGATCACCCCGAGGTCGTGCCGGAGATGATAATTGTGAACCAAATAGAGGAGCTCAAAGACGCCGTCCTCAATCCGATCAACCGCCGTAAAAAAGGCGAGGTGCGTGTAGCCGTGAATCGCCTGGAGGTGGGTGAGGAGTGTCACCGCGTCGTCACGTTCCACGCGGACATACGCCTGGTCGGGGCGAACTTCCTCGAGACCGTGGACACCGAATCGAAGGTGAACATCCTTGAATACTGCGTGTACCTCAGGCGGTGTCTGTAGCGCTTCGTGTGCGTTCATTGTTCCCCCTACCAGTTGTAGTCAGGCATGTTCCAGTCTTTGATAATTCGTTTCTGGTTTGCCTTGTACCATTCAAAGTTTTCGGCGTACTTGTTTGCGCCCTCGCATTCACCCGCCTTGATCATCCGTTTTAGTTCCATAAAACCCGCAAGGAGCGACTCGGGCCGCGGCATACACCCGGCAATGTAGACGTCCACCGGGATGTAGTGGTCCAGACGGTTGACCGTGTTGTAGCTGTCCCAGTACATGCCGCCGTTAATCGTGCAGCTGCCCAGACCGAGCACGAACTTGGGGCCCTGCATCTGTTCGTAGCTCGGGACGATCCTCTTCATCGTCTTCACCGATGCGTATCCCCCGATAACAAAGACGCAGCTCTGGCGCGGTGTCGGGCGCGGTTGTATGCCGTACCGATACATGTCAAAACGGCTTGTCATCAGCGGGCGCAGCTCGATCGCGCCGCACCCGGTGCCAAAACCGAGGATCCAGAGGCTTTCGGAACGCGCCCAGTTAAGAAACTTCTCCCAGAAACCGCGAAACGGTTTGATCACCTCGGGTGGATGGTCGCAGAAGTTGCGCCGATCCTCGGGGGCAAGCCCCTCGTTTGCGAGTCTCAGCTCCTGCGTGAAGATTCGCAGCTGGCCTTCCACCGTCTGGACGTCACCCGACTCGACGCGGTCGATCGGGTCTATCGTTCGCGGATCGGGATTTGCAACCGCGGCGGCGCCAGGGGCCCCTTTTTCCGCGTAGATGCGTGTAATCGTCGTGTCAGCCATCGTACTCCTCCCCTACACCATTTGAAGAACTACCGCGATGATACCTATCACCGTCGGGACGCCAAGAAAGAATCGAATCGACTGTTCGGTTCGAAACCGAGGGAAGCTTGCCCCGACGATCGTGACGTACAGATAGATCAGAAACGTTTTGGCAACCATGATCAGGATTGCCACGATGAGATACTGGTGCGCCGCACCGCCCCAGAAAAGATTCATAAAGAGCACCATTTTGGCGCCGTTGAAAATCGCGCGGTTTGTCTGGAGCATCCCGAGAAAACTCGACTGCATCTCCGTCGGAGGTCCTATTGGAATTTCCTGCGGCGCCATAACCACCGAGAACGGGTTTCCCATGCTCATTCCGAGGAACGCGAGCATCCCGGCTATCATCGCCAACGGATTGGTGAAAGCAACCCAGTTGGTAAAACCGCCCTGCTGCGCAGCGACGATCTCGGTGATCGAGAGCGTCCCGTACTGCGCGGCCACGGCGATAACCGAGAGAGCAAACGGCAGCTCAAACGCGGTCATCTGCGCGAGACCGCGGGCAACGCCAATTGGCGAGTACGGATGCGCACTCTCCCCGGCACCGAGCGCCATCCCGAGCTGTCCGAAAAAGATGAAGTACATCACGAGCAGCAGGTCGCCGGCAAAGCTGAAGTTTGCAAAGATTACCGACCCGAAGATGACCGGGATAAAGAGGTATGTCCCGAGACCGCCGGCGAGCCGGAAAACGGGCCCGAGGAAAAACATCACGCCGTGGCTGATGCCCGTCCGTTTCGCGTTGTTCTTGATGATGTCGATAAAGGGCTGGTACGCGGGCTGGCCGATCCGGCCCTGCACCTTCGCCCTGACACGCGCCATCGTCCCGATAAGGAGCAGCGAGTAGACGGTAATAACCGCAAGCGAAACGGTTGTATAGAGTGCTTTTGTCAGGATCGCCATTTAGAAACCTCCTCCGGCGATGAGAACGATAAGCAGAAGGTAGAGAACGATCTGAAACGCGTACGTCTGCGGGTTGCCCGTGTTCCAGCTCCTCAGGCCGTGTGAAACCGTGTCTGTCGCCGAGACGGCTCCGCTCCAGAACCGCTCCACCCACGGATCGACGAGCGAACCAAACGCTTTTTTGTAGTGTCCGAAAAAGTTGTACGCGTAGTGCGTGCTCTCGGGAGTGTGCGGGCGCTCGGCTGCAAAGACGATATTAAACTGTTCAACGCGGTATACGCGCCCCTTCACCAGCATCAGCCACGCGAGCGGTACCAGGAAAACTCCCATCGTGACGTACATCACGGCGTTTCCGTTCCAGTAGCCCAGACTTGTGATCACGGCGTACCCGTCCCAGCGGACGGTGCCCGCAAGCAGCGGCTCAATGGCGTTCTGCAGCGGAACGATCAGAAGGTTGGGATACATCGATATCGCCATGATTGCGATGATGCAGATGAATTGCGGAATGAGATAGAAAACAGACGCCTCACGAACCTCGTCGTGGATCGCCTTCCGCTGCCCAAGGAAGATTGAGTGGATGAGTCGGAAGAGGTAGAGAAACGCGATGGCGCTCGAGAAGAGCGCGAGCCCCGCCTGCAGGTACCACCCGCGCTCGAGCAGTGCCGAATAGAGGAGCCATTTTCCTCCAAATCCGGAAAGCGGAGGAACACCTGAAAGGGCGATGATTCCGATCAGAACGGATACAAACGTGAACGGCATCTTTTTGATCAGGCCGCCCATCTGGTACATAAGGCGCGTGCCGGTTCGCGAGACGACACCGGCTATCGCAAGAAAGAGCATCGATTTGAAGAGCAGATGGGTAACAGCAAGGTAGAGCCCGCTCACCCAGCCGAGATGCGTCATCGCCGCAAACCCGAGAACGATGTACCCGATCTGGCTCATCGAGGAGTACGCGAGCGTGTATTTGATGTCTTCCTGAAAGAGCGCCATCATCGCGCCCGCGATGGCGGTGGCTGCACCGATCCAACCGAGGAGCGAGTTCAGACTCACCCCGCGCGCCACCGGAACCGCAAACGCCATCGCGGCAGCAAAGAGCAGAAAGATGCCGGCTTTGCTCAATACGGCACTGAGCAGGCTCGAGACTTCATCTTCCGCTTCCGCGTAACTCGCGGGGAGCCAGATATGGACACCGACTGAACCGAGCTTGATGAGGATAGCGAGTGCCAGCAGGACGTTCGCGCCAACGGACACGCCGGAACCAAATCCGCTCATCCCGCCGGCAAATAACTGCAGACCCGAGACAGAAAATGCTGCCAGCATCAGAAACGCCGAAGCGAGGCTGAAGACGATGTACCGCAATCCCGCAGCCGAGGCGCGCGCGCCCCGGAGAACCAGCAGGAACGAGGTCAGCGTCATAAGTTCCCACGCGACAAACAGCGCGAGGGGAGAGGCGACCCACGTAAGCGCGAGCAGGGCCGCGACCATACCGGAAGTGAGCGCAACCAGACCCGTACGCCGGTCAGAGCGCGCCGTCAGCGCGATGAGTTGAACGACGGCACCGGCCGCGAAAATCAGCGCAAATATCCGCGGTATCGCATCCAGAGTCGGAACGACTCGGAAGCCGTAATACGCGACACCCGCTGCAGAAAGAATCGCCTGAAAACGCGCCGGAACCTTGAGGAGATCCAGAACGGCAAACGCGCCAAGAGCACCAAGCACCAGAGCTATCGGGAGTCCAACGCCTGAACTCGCAACAGCGGCCAACCCGGCGCCGGACAGTGCAAGCGCCGAGACCACCGCCGAAGCAAGTGATCCGGACAGTACGGTGCTCCCCTTTTCCACCGAAGCGATCCGCTTGACGGCAAAATCCTCCGGGATCTCCTCGCCGAGCGTTGTTCCTTCGTCAGTGACCCCGCGGGCCGTTCCAACGAACCAGCGCATCAGATAGACAACTTCAAGGAGGCTTCCACCAAGAACGATCGCCATAAGCGCGTACGATCGGTTTGCACCGAACGCGACAACGAGATTCCACTTCGCCCAAAAACCGGGGAAAGGGGGCAGTCCAAGAAGCGCAAGAACAAGGACGCCAACGGCCACAAGCGCAACGGGATTCGAACGCAGTGATGCGGGCGAACCGGTACGATCGTCCCCAAAAGCAGCCGCGATCCAGAAAAGGCCCGCCTTCGCAAGAGCGTGGTTCAACAGCAGCACAAACGCCGCGGGAACAAGAAGACCGGCAATAGCGACGGGTTCCGGACCAACGACCAGAGCGAGGACGACCAGCCCGATCTGGGCCACCGACGAATACCCGAGCATTCGCTTGAAACTCTCCTGGCGGAGAGCCTGAACCTGCGGAACAACAAACGCGGCGGCACCCGCGATCGTCAGAACATAGACGAAGGGGGCTCCAAACAACGGAAGTATCCGCGACAGGACGACCACCATCGCCGTCGCGTTTATCGCCGAGATGAGTGCTCCGAGGCCCGGATCCGCCGCCTGATAGACATCGAGCGCCCAGCCGTTTGCCGGGGCGGGTTTGAGTTCCACCAGGATTCCGGCGAGGAGAAAAACGAGAGCGAGAGAACCGGTGCCGTCAAGAAAGAGCGCGGCCGAGGCGTTGATATCCGCGATGTTGAGTGAACCGCTCTTCTGATAGACAAAGGCGATGCCAATGAGAAAAAAGATCGACGCGAGACCGGACGCGACCATGTACTTGAAGCCCGCCTCAAAGGCGCGTCCATCGCGCGAAGTACTCAGAAGTCCGAACACCGCGATGCCGCTAATCTCCATGAAAACGAATACGTTGAACAGATCGCGCGTCATGACGAGCCCGAACGACCCGAGCAGGAAGACAAAAAAGAGGACTATCTGCTTCCCGTGCCACGAGTGTTCGCCGCGGGCGACCATGGCGCCCAGACCAAGGATCGCTACAACGTTGATCACCACGAGGATGATCGCTTCCTGGAGTCCAACCGCGAGGTTTATCGACAAGGGCGCAGAAAATCCCGCCGTCTGCGAAACGATCTCGGCTCCGTCCGCGCCGACAAAGAGAACCCAGCTGACCGAAACGGCCAGAAACGCCGCCAGAACGACAAAGGCGAGCGCAACGGCTATCCTCCGACCGATCGCTTCAAAAAGCGGTAAGAGAAACGAAGTTCCGAGCGCGGCTGCTACAAGAATTACCGGCCCTACCATTTGAGCTCCTTGTTTTTGTCGATGTAGACGCTGCGAGTTCGCTCGTACATGCGAACGGCAAAACTCAGCATCAAGGCGGTCACCGCGAGTCCGATGACGATGGCGGTGAGAACGAGCGCAGACGGAATCGGGTCTACTGCCCGCTCGGACAAGAGGCCGGCAGGAAGGTGGTCACTCACGATGGGAGCGGTTCCGCCCGTCCGGTACCCGATCGCCACGAGAAGCAGGTGCACTCCGGTATCAACGAGCGAGAAGCCGATTACGATCTTGATGAGATGGCGGCGGCTCATCAGCCCCCACATGCCGATGCCCATCAGCAGAAAAGAGAGAACGCTGAGGATCTGCGTCATGATTCGCTCCTTTGGCGCATGGCGTCGATGACCCCGGAAAGCTCTGCCCCGACTTTGACACCTACCAGTACGTAGATCACGGGAATTGCGCCGCCACTGAATAGCCGCCCTATCTCCCCCAGCGGGAGGAACCGCGGGTCCAGAAAGCCAAGCGCCAGCCAGACTCCGAGCAATCCGATCGCGACGTATCCGGCGCCCGAAACGATTTCCAGCACACCGAGCAGACGGTGCGGGGCGTGGTGAAGGGTGCCCGCAAGAAAGGCAAAGAGGACACCGCTGGCGATAACAACACCGCCCTGAAAGCCGCCCCCGGGGGTGAGATGCCCGTGGACGAAAACAAAGACGCCAAAGAGGAAGATCAGCGGAACCAGAAGTGCCGCGCCCGTTTCAACGAGTTCAGAGGGCGGCTGCCGTCCCGTTGACCGTGAATCGTCTCTGTTCTTCGCGTCCGCCGATCGCGTACCGCGCCCGAGCGTGCCGAAGACGAGCGAAATACCGGCGGAAGCCGCAAAGAGGACGGTTACTTCGCCCAGGGTATCGAGCCCGCGATAGGTGACGACAACCGCAGTCACCAGATTCGCGGCGCCAAGAAGAGCCGGCCCATCGGAGAGGTAAGCGGCGGCGAGAGCGCCAACTTCGGCTCGTTCGTCCATCTGCGCAAAGAGCGGAAAGACGAGAAACGCAACAACCAGCACAAGCGCCAGCGCAAGAAGGCGTTTAATCATCGTTTACCCTCCTCGTCTGACGGGTTTTTCTCCATTTCGCGGATACGGCTCCACGCGAAGAGGAACACCACGGTAGTCAGCGCAGATCCAATAGCCGCTTCGGTCATGGCAACATCGGGGGCGCCGTAGACCAGATAGAGGAGGCTCGCAAACAACGAAACGACGCCCGCCGCAACGATCGAACCAACGATGTCTTTGCTGTAAAGGGCCACGAGGGCGGCAGCCACCATCATCGCGCCGATGACTGAAAGGAATACGATCATCACGTCTGGCCTCCCTTTGCCGCCTTTGCGTCGGCCAGGTCGTCCCGGCTCGTCCCCTCCGGGCCCGTTTTGCCCGGGATGACCGCCGGAACACCCTGATAGTGAGCCGAACGCGCGAGCGCGTGCGACGAAAGGGGATTCGTCAGAAAAACAAAGAGGATGAGGATAGCGAATCGAGGCCAGTGATCGGGTGAGAGAAACGCAAAACCGGTGAAAACGAGAATACTCCCCAGAGTTGTGGCTTTCGTACCCGCCTGCATCCGGTTGTACACATCGGGCATCCGGATGAGCCCGAGGCTCGCAAGAAGGAGAAAGAGTGCTCCAACAAGCGCCAGAACGACGCCAACAATTTCCGCCATCACAATTCTCCCTCGCCGAATCTGGCAACCGCGATAACCCCGAGAAAACTTAACAGACCGTACACGAGCGCGACGTCCAGGTAGATCATCCGGTCGAGAAACCAGGACGCCATGACGATCACCGAAAGGCTCATGATCGTCATCGCATCAAACGCCACAAGGCGGTTCATGTAGTCCGGACCCAAAACAAACCTGATGAACGCTATGACGATGGAAAGGAGAACGATCCCGCCCGCAACCAGTGCTAACGTATCAACCAAAGCAGACCTCCAGATACTTTTCGAACCCGGAGACGATCTTGCGGGTAGACTCTTCCACGTCACGCGCGTCGGTACTGATCCAATGGACAAAGAGATCTTCACCGTCGATATCAACGCTGATCGTTCCCGGCGTGAGCGTGATCGAATTGGCAAGCAGGAGCCGGCCCAATCGACTCTTGAGCCGCGTTTTTACCCGCACGATTCCCGGATTTATCGGGAGTTCAGGGGCCAGAACGCGGAACGCCACGTCGATGTTCGATTTGATGACCGCCCACAGGAAAACGAAGACGTAGACGAAAGCCGCGACGATCCGCCGCGGCGTCGGAATAATCTCCCGGTACACCGCCGGCCCCGGCAACGGAACTGCTGCGAGCAGGACCGCGACGATCGCGGCTGCAGCAATCTCCTGAATGTCGAGCGGCAGCGAGAGAACCAACCATACAATAAACAGCACTGCCGCAAGGATCGCCCTTTGTCGGAACCGCTCCATATCGCCTCCTCGTGCGCGGAATAGTTTATTAGTTCATTAAGTGTGTTACTCCAGCAAGTATTGAACGGGTCAACCAATATGTCAAGGAAATTAAATATTACCTTTTCAGTCAGGTTTGTGCCGTCGGCAGCGATGTCCGTCGCCTCCGCAGACTTGCCGAAAAGCTTCATTCCGCGTAGCCTCACGCCCTGAGAACGTAACCATGGAAAGTGCTGTTTTACCCCCCGTCCTTACCGTCTTTTTGTACGCAACGCTCACCGCCGTCGCCACAGGCCTCGGAGCGTTCCCGTTTTTTGTAAAACGCGACCTGTCACGCCGCTTGCTCGGCTTGGCCGGTGCATTTGCCGCCGGCATCATGGCCGCCGCGAGTTTCAACCTGATATACGAAGGGCTGAACTACAGCATGCCCCGCACCGTCGGGGGAATCGTTATCGGCGTCGTTCTGATCTACCTCTCACAGACACGGCTTGACCGCGGAAACGAGATCTCGGTTGGAGATCTGCACGGGGCCGACGCAAAAAAGGCACTAATGATCGTTGGCGTAATGACCCTCCACTCCTTCGCCGAAGGAGTCGGTGTTGGCGTGTCGTTTGGCGGCGGCGAATAGTAGGAAAAGTTATCCGCGAGCGCAACCGCAATTCAGTAATGGAAGGTGGGATTTCGCGAAAGAGCAGCGCCGACCGTA
>JGI10211J34971_10002750_pt1 | contig 14215 bp, 18 predicted proteins | sample Etolagsediment_FD_34971 | JGI IMG/M metagenome (IMG submission 34971) | reverse complement strand
TGAAGATTTTTAATATTTGTTTATATTATTAATGCCTAGTAATATAAAATATGTTTTATGGGTTAGACATTGTTATGCTTGTCATAATGATGAAAAAGGTTCTTTAGGTAAATGGATTCCTGGAACAGAAAGTAATCGTAGAGCTTATAAAGTAGATTCTTATTGTACAAAAGAACTTGGTGAAAAACAAGCTTTTGAATTTGGTAAAAGATATTTAAATATTCATAGTAAATTAAATGAAAAATTATATGATTTACCTGAAAGTAATTTAGAACTTCCTAATGAAGTTAAATTATATTCATCAGCATTGCCTAGAGCGATGGAAACTGCTAAATTAATATCTGGAGGAATGATTGAAACTTTATCAAATTTAAATTTAACTGAAAATTTAGATGAAGATGATAAAGAAGATTTAAAACAACTAATTGAAGAAAGTGTTCCTGGAGTAGGACCTAGTATACAGCGAGGAGGTTCTAATACAATAAAAAGAATAGATCATATTCAAGAAATTAATGATGGTGCTGGGGATAATGTAAATGCAATAACCAAAAAAAAAAGTGATGAGGCTCTTTGTAATTTAAATAAATTATTTAGTACACCAGATTATTATGAAATTAGTAAAACTATTTTAAGTAATAATGATAATCCTAGTAATTTTTCTACTACACAAAAAGAGGCCAAAAATAAATATAATGAGTTTAAAAAACATATTCTTCCAAAATTAAATAGTGATAAGTTAAATATTATTATTAGTCATAGTAGTTTTTTACAACAAGCTTTAGGATTTTCTGAAAAAAATAAAATGGAAAATTTAGATGCCTATTTAATTGTTTATGAAGATAAAAATTATAATTTTAGTGATAGAGATAGTATAGATACATTATTAACCTTAGAAGGAGAACCTAGACTTACTACTGGTTCTAGCAATGATAGTAGAGATTCATTTGATAGTTTAGCATTTGATGGAGGAAATGGAGAATTAGAAAATAATTATGAAGAAAAATATAGAATTTTATATTTATTTGCTCAAGATAAAATTAATGAAGATCCATTTAATCCACCTAACAGAAAAGAAAATAAAATACATTTAAAACCATTTAATGAAATTTTAAAAACTTATGAACAACCAAAAAGATCATTAGAAAATAAATATACAGAACCTATTGGAAGTTGTTCTGTTAATGATATTTGCGTTCCAGGATGTAATAAAGATGATGAAAAATGTGATAAAGAAGAAAAAATAAAAGAAAAAGAGTTACAAAGTAAATTAGCATATGCTACATATAGGGGTGGTAAAAATACTAAAAAAAAGACTAAAAAAAAGACTAAAAAAAAAACTTTAAAAAAGACTTTAAAAAAGAATAAAAAAAATACTAAAAAAAATACTAAAAAAAATACTAAAAAAAATACTAAAAAATATAGATAAAATTTTTTAAAATTGAAATTTATTTTTATTTTATTAAATAAAAATAAATAATGATTTCCAATGTAGAAGAAAATACTAATCTTTTGATTAATGAAGATATAATTAAAAAAGAAATTAATTTATTTATTAATAATTATATTAATTTATTAGATGATAGTGAAGGTATATATATGTATACCTATTTAGAATTTAAAAAAAAATATCCCTATATTTCTAGTAATTTAAATAAAATTATTAAAGATGAAATTAAAAATATTACAAATAATGTTAAAAAATAATTTAATAAATATTATATTTAAATATAAATGTGTGGAATAGCCTTTTTTTTAAGTAAAACAAATGAAAATATTATTTCTTTAATTATGCAAAGTATTACTTTTTTACAAAATAGAGGTTATGATTCAACAGGATTAGGTTATTTTTCTAATAATAAATTTAATATTATTAAACAAATTCAAACACCTAATTTAGATTCTATAGATTATATTTATAATGTAATAAAAAAAAATAATATTGTTAGTAATTGTGCATTAGCTCATACTAGATGGGCAACTCATGGTGGTATATCAATAGAAAATACACATCCTCATACATCTAGTGATAATAATATAGTATTAGTGCATAATGGAATTATTGAAAACTATTTTGAAATAAAAAATTTTTTATTAAAAAAAAATATTGTTTTTAATAGTGAAACAGATTCAGAAGTTATTTGTAAATTAATTGAATATTATAATACAATAGAATATAATACTGAAAAAAGTATTAAATTAACTTGTAAACAATTACAAGGAACTTGGGGATTAATTATTATTGATATTAAAAATAATATAACTTATTTAACAAAAAATGGAAGTCCACTTTTAGTTGGTTTTAATGAAAAATTAATTATTGCATGTTCTGAAAATATTGGATTTAATAATCATATTAAAAAATATATTAAATTAGAAAATAATAATCTATATAAAATAGAAAATAATATATTTTCTAAAATAAATAACAATATTGATATTATTGATGATCTAGATACTAAATATTGTTATCTTAATTTAGATAATGATATTAATATTAATAATTTTAAATATTGGACTATAAAAGAAATATATGAACAACCAAATAGTATATTAAATGCTATTAATAATGGAGGAAGAATTACTAATAATATTATTAAATTAGGAGGATTAGAATTAATTAAAAATAAAATTAATTTTATTGATAATATAATATTATTAGGTTGTGGCACAAGCTATAATGCTTGTTTAATTGCAAAAAATTATTTTAAACAATATAATATTTTTAATACAATTCAAGTTTATGATGGAGCTGAATTTACTAGTAATGATATACCAAATAAAGGAAATACAATTGTATTTTTTTCTACACAATCAGGAGAGACTCAAGATTTATATAAAAATATTGAGATTTGTCGTAAAAAAAATACTATTTGTATTGGAGTAGTCAATATAGTAGATTCAATAATTGCAAGCGAAGTAGATTGTGGAGTCTATTTAAATGCAGGAAGAGAAATTGCAGTTGCTTCGACCAAGTCTTTTACTTCTATGCTTATAATATATTCATTAATTAGTATGTATTTTTATCAAAATTCCAATAAATATCTTATTAATAATAATAATATTAATAATAATATTAGTAATATTTATTTATTACCAGATCAAATTAATAATATATTAAAAAATAAGATTAAACAGATAGAAAGTTTTAAAAATATTATATTAAATAAACTTGAAAATTCTTGTAATAATACACTATTTATTTTAGGTAGAGGAAATATGTATTCTATTGCACGCGAAGCAGCACTTAAAATAAAAGAAATATCATATATTCATGCAGAGGCTTATCATGGTGGTGCATTAAAACATGGTCCTCTTGCATTAATAGATAATAATATTTGTATATTTTTTATAATTGATAAAGAAAATAAAATAGATATGTTAAATTGTTATCAAGAAGTTAAAGCAAGAAATGGATATTGTTTTATAATAACAGAATTATCAGAATTAATAGAATTATCTGGAGAGAATACTGAAATTTTAATTATTGAAAAAAATATTTATCAAGAAATTTTATTTATTATTATTTTTCAATATTTAGCATATCAACTATCTATAAGTAAAGGTATAAATCCTGATAAACCTAAAAATCTAGCGAAGGTAGTTACTGTTCAATAAATTTTAATTTATTTGTCTTATTTTTTGTTTTATCTCTCCGGTAGATAAATTAGTTTCTACTATTATTTCAGTTTTTTTTCCATTATTATTTCTAACTATTTTTTCTAATTTATTATTACCTATTATATATATATTCCGAGTTTCATTAATTGAATTATTTATATTATTTGTATTATTAATAGAGAGATTAGTAAATAAATTATTTAAATTTATATTTGTATTTTTTTTATTTAAACTATCTCTATAATTAAAGAGATTATTCTCTCTATTAAAAAATGCTCTAAATAAATCATCTGGATCTATTTTATTTAAACTATTTAAATTATTTAAACTTATATTATTATCATAATTAAATTTTTTATCTTTATCTATTAAAATTTGATATGCTTCAGATATATCTTTAAAAATTTCAGAATCTCCTCCTTTATCTGGATGATGTTTCATAGCTAAAATTTTATAATTTTTTTTTATATCTTCTTGAGAACAATCTTTATTTAGATTTAATATTTTATAATAATCTTTCATTACAATTATTTAATATTAATGTTAATATATTTATATTAATATTTAATATTAATATTAAAACATTTTCCATCTTTCTCTGCTATTTTTATCTGGTAAGGTATTAGTATATTTTTTTAAAACATTTCTAGCTGCTTGATGAGAACCAGGTTTAGAAATGTCTCTACTATAAAATTCATTTACATTAAAATTTTCTCTTGTAATAAAATTTTCTACTTGAATATAATTATCTTCAAAATAAAATTTTAAATTTTTAATGTCAGTTATACCTTCATTACTAAATTGAATACTTGATTCTTTATCATTTATTAATCTTAATGGTTTATCCATACATTGTATTATATTATGTGATCCAATTGTAAAAAAAGTAGATCTATCAATTCTAATATTATTATTAATAACTCTTTTATTCATTGCATTATCTTCAAGTCCCCATCCCCAATAATTTGGAAATCCATTACATTTTTCAAAATCTTGACCTGTAATAGAAAATATACCTCCCAATGCAAATGTAAAACCATAAAAATGTTTAACTATACCATTTTTTGTTTCATAATTAAGAGTATTTTTAATACAAGGTATAGTATCTATATCATTAAATACTAAAGTTATATTTTTATAATCATTAGGATATTTACTTTTAATTGCTAAAAATCCTATATTTTTCATAGCTCCTCTATTAAATGATCTTTTGTCTAATTGATGGACATAAAATATTTCATAATCATCTTCTTTATAATCTTCTAATATATATTTCATATATATATCAAAATGCACTTTTTGAGGAGCTCTATTTCTGTATGGAACTAAAAAAATTATTTTTGGTATCATATGAAATTAAATAATATTATAAATTTTTAATTATAATTTAATTAATAGAATATTTTTCTAATATTTTTAATGGAATTAATTCATCTTTTTTTTGTTCTAATTTTTTAAAACATTTATTAATTGTAACTTCACTTATTTCACTAACTAAATTTATATTTTTTTTTGAAATATTTAAATTACAAATATGTGAAATAAAATATACTATCCCTGCTGCAATAGAATGTGGTGTATTTTCAGGAATTAAATTATTTTTTTCAATTCTAATTGCAACAAATTTACACAAATTTGTTAATTCTTGATTAATACTTAATTTACTACAATATCTTTCAATAAAAGAAACTGGTGTTGTTTTACATAATGTAATTTTTTCATTATTTTCCATATTATGTTCTAATCCATTTATTATAGATAATGCATTTTTACATCCTTTAGTTGCACTTGTATTATCTAAATAAAATATTGATGCAATTTCCTTTGCTGTTCTTGGATAAAAATTTACTCTACATGCTACATATATTGATGCCGCAATAATTCCATCTCGATTTAATCCTCTAAATGTTTTAGCTTCTGATATACTTTTATGATATCTAATAGCATCATCAATTATTAATTTAGGTAGCCCTGCATTATGAGCAATAATATGTATTCTTTGAAATTCATCATATTGAGACTTTTCTTTATATGGCATAGATTGCCACTCAGTATATCTTCTAATCTTTTTCATTTCATATGAACAATTACTATTACATATTACTTTACATCCAAATGATGATTCTTTTAACAATGGATTTACAGGCATACCACATCTAGTAGGATCTTGATTATTATTATCTTCTGCACCATAATATCGCCATTCAGCAGTATTATCTAGAGAATCTTTATAAATAATTCCACAACTATTATTTTTACAAACTAAAAATCCTTCATCTGATATATATAGTTGACTATTACAACATTCACATTTTTCTCTTTCACCTTCTTGTCTATATATACATTCAATTTGTTCTTCATTATTTAATTCAGATTTATATTCATTATCAAATAAATTCCATAAATGGTTATTTGATTGTTTTTTTTTATTTTTTTTAGTTTCTTTTGATGATAAACTTATTTTAATATCATTCATAATAATTTTTATTATGAAAATATATTTTTAATTCAATTTTATTTTATAATTATTTAATATATGGGTAATCAACCATCAAATATTAAAATGGATAATGACAAACTTTTAAAAAGAAATATTGATGCTATTGCTGCTAAATATATTTTAACACAAAATTTTAAAGATATGATTGATCTAAATAATCCTGAAGTATGTAATAATTTAGTTATAATTACTTCACAGATTATTAAAAAATCTTTAAATTGGAGAACTATATTATATTTAGACCAACATTTACAAGGTAAAGAAGTTATTGATAAAATGGCTAAAGATAGTGTTTTATATATGGATAAAAATGATATGGATAGTTTAGATGTTAAAAATAATATTAAAAAAAGACGTATGTGTATCGGAATATCTAAATTTTATATTAAAATTAATATTTTATTTTCTGCAATTGCTACTACATTACGTCCTATTATTGAAATTGGTAAAGATGTTATTGATGATAATAAATATGAAGAAGAAATTGCAGAAGAAAGCTCTATTAATAAATCTAAACAAGATTCTCAAGATTCTCAAGATTCTCAAGATTCTCAAGATTCTCAAGATTCTCAAGATTCTCAAGATTCTCAAGATTCTCAAGATGTAGATAATGAACCTTCTATAAGCACAATTCAATTAGAAGATAAAGAAATTTTAACAGGTGATATGCCAGTTAAAGTTTCTTTATCTGCAACTAGTCTTTGTGGTAAAAGATTAGTAGCATTAATAAATAAAAATAATTATAGTCCAGATAATAAATCATATACAATTAATCCTAATTTATGTGGATTTTTTAAAGAACAAGAAGGTAAAAATCTTTATCAAGAACCTGGTATTCCTGAATTAGAAACATTATATAAAGATCAATTTGATTATCAAACTGGAGAACTATTAAATTCATTAACTCCACAAGCTAAACAAGAATATCAAGATGCTGTTAATTTATTATATCAATCCTTCCTAGGTAAAGAAAATCCTACTAATACAATAACTAATAAAAAAAGTGCTCGACGTTTTAGTGATATTAAATTACAAGATTATGATATTGATAAAAAATGTGGTGATGAAGGAGTATTTACACAAATATTTAAAGGTAATGATGCTATTTTTAGAGAATATATTAAACGAATTCAAAAAATGATAGATGATAATAAAAAATATAATTTACAACTTGTTAATATTTTAAAACAAGTATTTATAATAGATAAAACCACTTCTCCATTTATTGTTACAATAAATCCTAATTTAACTGAAGCAATGCTAGATTCATTAATCAAAAAAACTAGACAAATTATAGTATCTCTTTATTCTGTATGTGAAAAAGATTTTTTGTATGTTTTAGAAATATATAATGAATTAATTGAAAGTAAAACTATTAAAAGTGTTGGTTATAATAAACAACAAAGTTTAAATGTTCAATCTATTCTTAGTAATAAACAAGCCAATGATGCATTAGAAAAACCTAATGTATTTGATGATGCTGTTAATAAAACTCAAGATTTAGTTAAAGATATTTTTTCTCAATCAGATACCAGTCAAGCAGATACAAGTCAAGCAGATACAAGTCAAGCAGATACCAGTCAAGCAGATACAAGTCAAGCAGATACCAGTCAAGCAGATACAAGTCAAGCAGATACCAGTCAAGCAGATACCAGTCAAGCAGATACCAGTCAAGATAAAACAGAAAAGGGTGATATAAATGGTCAAATAAATCCATTAAAAGTTGAAGATAACGTTAAAGATAAAAATACTAATATAAATTTAGATAAATTTATGGAACAAGCAAAAATAGAAGAATCTGATAATACTAAAATAGAAGGTAAAAGTGCTGATGAAATTAATAATCCTAATATATCTTTAACAGGAGGAAAAAAAACAAAAAAAAAGAGAGAAAAAATAACTAAAAAATATTCAAAAAAATTATAATAAATCTATTATTTAGTAAATATTTTTTTTTATTTTATTATATATATATGGTATTAACTGGATCTCTACGTAGACGTGTAGCACATTCAAATAAAAGACGTTTAAGAACATCAAGATGTAGTCGTAGAAATGAAAAAAGTTGTAAAAGAAATGCTAGATGTACATGGCATGTAGGTAAAAAACGTTCATTTTGTAGAAGAGCACATAATAGACAAACAAGAAAATTTAAAAGAAAATCTATTTTTGGACGTAGATAAATTATTAATTAATTAATATATATAATTATTTAATTAATATTTGTATAACAATTATCACGATTAGCATTATCAATTTTTTTTTCCCAATTACATGAGTCTTTATAAATCGGTGATGTTGTATTACACCATCTATGTAATTTTGGTAATGAATTATAAGTATCAAAATAATTTATAAATTTTATAAAATATTTATTATTATTTGGAAATGTATTTATAAAATTAATTTTAAAATATTGTTTATAAATTTTTGTAAGCATTTTGATAATATTAATTTTATATTAATATTATATTCAATTTTTAATTTCAATATCAGAAATATTAAAATTTTTACCTATTCGTTTTTTAATACTAAATTTATTTTTTTTTTGTTCATTAATATCTGAACTTCCCATAATTTTTTGTATTAATTCCATATAAATATGGGTTAATTTTTCACAATCTTGCCAATTTGGATTTTTTAATTCCCATTCTTTGATTTTACTTATTTGTTTTTTAGTTATGTAATCAATTCCTTTTGTTAATTGAATTCCATTATCTTTTTCCCATTTATTATCATCTTTAATATATAATATATTATTTTTATTATTTAAACAATGAATAGGTCTTTGTGTAGGTTCTAATTCTTTTAAATTTTTAATAAATATATTACTAACTCCTTCAATATATCCTTTATTTTTAGTATATAAAAGATCTTCTAAAGTTAATTTAATTTGATCTACAAATTGTGTTAAATTCATAGCATCTTTACAATAGTCATTTAAAATAATATTAATATTTAAATTATTATTAATTATTTTTTTTTCCACTTTATCTTTATCTGTTAGCTTTTTAACTGCAATTTTTAAAGAATCTATATCATGTTTTTGGTAATCATATAATTCTGCTTTTGTCTTTGCTTTTATGTGTTCATCTTTATTAACTAAAATTAAATTATTAGCTTTTTGACATATATTTTTATGTCTACAGAGTCCAGATAAATATTTATAAGTTTTTCCACACCATTTACAATCATAATTTTTCTCAGCTCCTTTTTGCTCGTTTTTGTTATCATTTATTATCATTTTGTGTTTCAGTGTCAAAAAATGACGTTCTAAATTAGATAATTTACATGTATTATAGTTACAAATTTTACATGAAAATTTTTCTGGCTCCTTTTTGCTCGTTTTTGTTATCATTTATTTATCATTATAAAAATTTCTCTAAATTTTTTAAAAAGAAAAAAAATTTTTTATAATAACAAATAGAATTTTTAGATTTTTAAAATTAGAGCATTATCGTCTAAAGTGATTTTTTTAAAAAATTTTTGAAATTTTAAAATCGAAAATCTAAAATTTCCCTATGGAATTTTTCAATTTTCAAAATTAGAATTTTTTTTTCAAAAATTTTTTTTTTTTAAAAATAATATATTATATTTTTTAATTTAAAGAAAATAGTTATCAAAATAACGTGCACAACCAATAGGATATATTGGATGATCTTTATCTAATCCACTAGGATCAGTACATTGTAATAATATATCATTTTTTATCAATATCTAATTTAATCCAGTCTTTATATTTCATCATATTTTTATGAAATATATTTATAAATTATTTTTGAAATCTAATCGTTTTAATTGTTCATTATTATAAATAAGATTACCAGAAGGTTTATAACTATTAATATCTTTAAATGTAGTTTTTTTATTAGAATTTAAATTAATATTATTAAAATCTTTATTTAACATTAATGTATTTATGTCATCATCATTATTTTTATTTTTATCTTTATCTTTATTATTATCTATTTTATTACCATAACCATCAACAATAATTCCTGTTTTTTTCTTTAATTCATTTCTAACATAACTAGGAACCCAATGTTTCCAAGAAATAAATAATAAATTTGGATGAGTATATCTTATATTAAATCCATTATCACGTAATTTATCAATTAAATATGCAATACATGCGCCATGATCAAACTTAGGAATACCAATCATAACTTCAGGAACTATATACCAACAAAATTGTTCATTAATTTGATGTCTAGATACAGTTTTAATTCTAGTATGTATTCTATTTAAAATTTTATTATAAGATTCTAAAGTATTAAGATCCCTAATCTGTTTTCTCTCATAAAGTTCATCTAAATTAATTTTAGTTTCAATTTCTTCATCTTTTGAATTAACATGAATTAATACATCCATAGTTAAAATTTAATAAGAAAAAAACTTATTAAATATATCATAAATATATTTAATAAATGACTATTAAACATTTAGTAATTGGAGGGGGTGGACCTGGTGGTTTTATTAACTATGGTATTTTAAAAAGAGCAAATATTAAAAATATTTGGAAATATGAAAATATAGAAACATTATATTGTACTTCAGCAGGAACAATTATTGGATTATTAATATTATTAAATTTAGATTGGTTATGGATTGATGATTATTTAATTAAAAGACCATGGAATCAAGTAATTAAAATTACTACAAATGATTATTGGAAAGTGATTAATAATAAAGGTATTTTTAATCAAGATTTAATTAAAATAATATTAGAACCATTATTAAAATCAGTTGATCTAGATATAACAAGCACATTACAAGATTTATATAATAAATTTCCTAAAGAATTTCATTGTTTTACATGTAATATTAATAGTGTTGAATTAGTAGAATTAGTTAATATATCTTATAAAACTCATCCTGATCTTTCTATTGTAGATGCTATTTTTATGAGTTGTAGTATACCTTTATTAACAAAACCAATATGTGAAAACAATAATTGTTATGTAGATGGTGGATTTTTAGCAAATGTTCCAATAAATGAATGTTTAAAAGAAACTAATTGTATGAATAATGAAATACTAGTAACAAAATATTATAGAAAAATGGAATCTTCTAATATTGATAATAAAACTACAACATGGTCTTATTTATTAGATTTAACATTATCATTGGTATGTAAATTAGTATTAGAATCTGAAAATAAACAAATATCAAATGTATGTATTATAGAAGGAAAAGTAGAAGATAAACCACTTGGAACATGGAAATATTGGATAGATGTATTAAATTTAGAAAGTGAACGCCAATGTTTAATAAATGGTGGTGAGGAAAGTTTAGATATTTATATTAAAAATAATCCACTTATAATATCTTCACTAAAATTTAATTATTATAAAATAGATAAAGAATTCTATAATAAATATACAAAATCTAATTTAATTTTAAAACGTAGTAATAGTTTTTAGAGAGAACCTTTAAAAAATTCCATTAAATTATTAACATCTGGTTTTGCATCATAATTATAAGTTTTATTATTTCTAACTAATTTAATTGTTGGATAACCTTCAATATTAAATTGTTTTACTAAATTACTTTCTTTATCACAATCTATCTCTCTAAAAATAATATTATAATTTTCTATATATGTTTTATCACTATTAATTTTTTCTTTAAATTCATCCCATATTGGTCTTGCTTTTTTACAATAAGGACACCATGTAGTATAGAAAAAATATATTATTATATCATTATTATCTTCTCCATATAAAAACTCTTTATTAGGAACATAACTTTTATCTAATAATGGTTTAACATATTTATCATATCCAAAAGTAGCAACAAATATAAAAATAATAGCTATTAGAATAGCTAAACTTATTGTAATTTTATTTTCATTAATAAATTTGATATTTTCTGTTCCAATAAAATCTGTTGTTGACTTACTAATATTATTTATAAAATTTTCATAAGTTTTTGTTAAATCATCTTGTGATGAATCATCGCTCATTTTATATTATATTATATAATATAAGAAATTAAGGATAACGCAATATTATTTTATATGTTATTTAGAGATAGATTTGGTAATATTAAAGAAATAAATAAATTAGAATATTTAACTGATAAAGAATATATTAGTAATTTATTATATGTATTTAATTATTATTTAATTAATGAAAAAAATACTAATGAAAATAGTAATATTATACAAAATTTATTAAAAAATAATAATATACCAAATATAAATAATAAGAATAATAATAAGAATATTAACAATACTAGATAAAAGAAATGTATTTTTAATTATTTTTTCATCATCTTTACTATCAGTGTTATTAATTAAATCTATTGTAGTTTTAAAATTTTCTATAGCTAAATACACTAAAGAAAATAAAATAATAAATTTACTTATATTAGATACATATTTTGGAATTGGTAATGGTAATATTATAAATATTATAATTAATCCAAGTATAATAGCAAGATTAATATAAATTAGACGCGTTTTATCAAAAAATAATGTTAAATTATCTGATAAATTCATTAATATATTAAAATATTTAAAATAGTTTTTTTCTCACTAATTTTTAATATGGTGAATAAAACAAAAAAAAATAAAATTTTTAAAAAAAATAAAAGTGTTTATAGTAAAAAACATTTTAATAGTGGTGATGGTATGTTAACTAATGTTTGGGGACCTGGTATGTGGCATTATTTGCATACTATGAGTTTTAATTATCCTATTAATCCTAGTAAAGAAGATAAAAAAAATTATAAAAATTTTATGTTAAATTTAAAAAATGTTTTGCCTTGTAAATATTGTCGTATAAATTTAGAAAAAAATTATAAATTTTATCCTTTAGAAGATTGTCATTTAAAAAATCGTGAAACATTTTCTAAATATGTATATAAATTACATGAAATAGTTAATAAAATGTTAAATAAAAAATCAGGATTATCATATTGTGATGTTAGAGAAAGATATGAACATTTTAGAGCTAGATGTACATTAGATAAACCAAAATTATTTAATTTTAATAAAAGTAAAAAAAAATCTCCAGAAAAGGGTTGTACAGAACCATTATATGGAAAGAAAGCTAAATGTATAATTAAAATAGTTCCTCAAGAAGAAAAGTGTCAAACTCTTCAAATAGATAAAAAATGTTTAAAATCTAAATAAATCTAAATAAATAATAATAATATTAATAATATTATTATTAATATATAAATATTCCTAAATTAGCAATTCTTTTTTCTTTGAGTTTTTTTATTTCTATGACGTTTTTTTCCACCTTTTGTCATATTATGTTGATTTAACATATTAACAATATGTTTTGGAGAATGTTTTGGAGAATGTCTCATTTTAACTCTATGAGGATTAGATGCACTCATCTTTACTGGACTTCTACGTGGACTTCTTGTTGGACTTCTACGTGGACTTCTACTTGGACTTCTACGACCCATTGGCATATTCTATTATATTATATAATTATATAATAATATTATTATTATTATATAAATTTGTTTAAAACTTTTATTTTATACTATATTTAATGGTAAATCCTTTTTTATATAAAATGGGTTGTGCAGGAATATCTTGTTTGGCAACACTCCCTTTAGATATAGTTCAAACTACAATATTAACAAAAGAAAAATATTCTTTTAATGTAAAAGAAATTAATGTAATAATATTTGCAGGATTATTATTTTCAATACAAAATACATTATATGAAAATAGTAAATTTTTAAATAATAAAATATTAAGAAGTGGATTAAGTGGATTATTAATTACACCTATATATATGTTTCTTGAAATAAATAAATTTTACTTAAGATATAAAAAATTACCTATGTTAGATTTTTCAAACAAGATAAATAATTTTATAACAATTATAACAATACGCGAAACAACAATGTATATATTTTTATATTATTTATTATTACAAAAAAATATTTATATAAATATTTTTGGAGCATTAATAGCAAATACATATGGAACAATAATTAGACTATATAGTTTACAATTAGGTTATCCTTTTATACAAAAATCATTTAATAAATATTTTTATATTATAGATATTTTAAAAACTAGTATTAATGATTATATAATTTTTAAATTATTATATAAAATATAAATAT
>JGI10211J34971_10002748_pt1 | contig 14221 bp, 18 predicted proteins | sample Etolagsediment_FD_34971 | JGI IMG/M metagenome (IMG submission 34971) | reverse complement strand
CGGAGTATTGGCAAACGGCGTTTCCGTATCGTAACTTTGGATGTCAGACGACGTTCGGCCTGATCGACCACGGCTCAGAGGCTAAGACGGAAACGGATATGACCTACCACGCATTCCAGATCCGACATGGTCGCAACCGCGACGCGTTCATCAAGCGGTGCAAACAAATCTTGAATCATGCCTAGAATCGAACTCGGAGTCCCTACTATCGGGATCGCAGTCACGCCATCAGACACGGTCAACCTCGACACGCCATGCCGGGCGCTATATGTCGGTGACACGGGCGGCGGCTCGGAGATCTCGGTGGAAATGGGAGACGCCAGCGGGTCGACGGGGACGGTGATCCTCGAGAATGTGCTCGCTGGTGCTATCTATAATATCGGCTTTATCCGGATCAACAACACCGGTACGACGGCCGCCTCGCTGATCGCGTTCGTATGATCGGCATTTTCACGACCATATATGCGAGTTTCAGGCTCTATATCAACGGCGGCCCTCCACCAGTCGCCACAAACCACATCCTGTTGGAGGATGGAGACGGGCTCTTACTCGAAAACGGATTTCACTTGACGACCGAATAACATGGCGAATCAAAAACTCACACAGCTAACGGAGGCGACCAGCGTAAGCAACACAGACATCACCTACGCGGTCCTTGATCCTACGGGCACGCCGACGTCCAACAAGGTCACGATGAACACGTTCCTGTCAAACAGGGCGATCACAGATCCTACGTTCCTGGGAACGAGTCTTTTCGACGCGCAGGGAGGCGCTGAGTTGGTACAGGCTAACACGGCGACGTTCTACATCAAGAACAACACGGGCGGCGACGACGACGCGAGGCTCGACGTGGGAGTGCACAGGGTACAGCACGTTGAGAATAGCGGTCTTACGTGGTTACAGTTCAGTACGGGAACGTCCAACTTTACCCGCTTTAACACGAAGGGCTTGTACGTGTCCGGAAGTGCGGGGCCTATTCAACAGTCTTCTTGGTTTGAGTGGCAGACGGGTCTTGTGAACCTTGTAAACGGAGTAGACAACTACATACCGGGAACCACAGACGATTCAACGTGGTCGCAACCCGCGCCAAACTTGATCACACAGGGCGTTAACCAAAAACAAGTACTCGCTGGAACCTCCACAGTTACAAGTGTTAATCCGGCTCTTAGTGCGGCTTACATACAGGCGAGAGCAGGAGGATGGTACAGGGCGAGGACAAGAGTCTTTTTGTTTGATATGTTCAACAACGTGGACGTGGAGGTGTGGCTTTATGAGTCGGCAACACCCTCCGCCGTTGGACTCAAGAAAGCCCTTCTCATAAAAGAGAAGTTCGCCGAACTAACGGCGAGCCGATTGATGGAGGGATCAAGCGACCCGTTCTTCGTTGTTTCTGCGGATAAGTACTACTATCTGAGCATTATCCCTTCAGCGAACACTCCATTCCCTTCGGTCGACACGGGAGCGGCGATAACCCTTGAACTCGAACACATAGGATAGATGTTTTTCTTGATCTTTAATAACGAACAAGCCGCACAGGCTTTCAGGGACTCCTACAATCCCGATACCGTTGTCAAGCGAAAGGGCGATAAGGCCGCAGTCTTTGTGGGATTCTCGCTACCAGAGAACATCCCGAGCGGAGCGACAGCCAGCGACTACGGGAGCATGGAAAGAGACGGGTGGTCACCACAGCCCGAACAGTAGATGTCCTACTCACCCACAGTCGTGATTCCGACGCTTGGCTATTTCGACGTCCAGGCCAAGCAAAACACGCTCCATGTGTTCACGCTCACGGTGGTCGACGCGGCGGGCCAGCCGTATGATCTCAGCGCGGATTATCTCGAGGCGAGGCTATGGACGACGGGCTACAATCCGTCTATCGTGTGGGAGATCGACAGCAGTACGGGAGCTATCACCGGAGGCGTGGGATCGGCGACCTTTGCGGTCCCGCCGGGGAGGACAGACATCGCGAACGGCGACTATACGCTGGACGTCTTTTTCCAGCCGACGGGCTCAGATATCCGGGCTCTTGCCAGCGGCATATATCGGATCTTGCCAGCACCGCAGGTAGTCGAGCTACTCCTCACGGAGGACAGCGACACGATCCAACTCGAGCAGTTCGTCACGACGTCGCTATTACGAATCAACAGCTAAGCGTGGGCACGGTCGACCAGGCCGAGGAACGGGTGGTCCGGTTCAAGGGCTACCAATCAGCGTTCATGAAGGAATCCAACCGCGTCGTGTGCGTGTTCGGCGGGAAAGGATCAGGAAAGACGTTCGTGGGTGCGCACTTCGCGTTATCGCAGATCGAACAAGGCCGCAAGGGCTTGATTCTGCTGAACAGCTACTCACAAGTGCGGGATATCTTCGTACAGAGCCTGGAGCCCTTGTTGAAGGAGTTCGGCTACGTGTACGACGGCCCGGGCGTAGCGATGAACCTGGTCTTCAACAACGGGGCCCTGGTCCATCTCAGATCGTCCGACGCGGAGGTCATCAAGAGAATCGAGTCGATAGAATACGATTGGGGATGGGCGGACGAGGCCAGCTACTACAAGCACGAGAGCCTACGCACGTTCGTTTCCAGGATACGCAAGGGGCCGCGATTGATCCGGATCACTTCAATGCCGGACGAGCCCGACGCATTTATCTATCGCATGGCGGACGGCCTGTGCGAGGCGGGACGGGGACAGATCTTCGAAGTCGGCCTGGACGCCAACCCGGACGAGTCGTTCGTCGATAGCTATACGCAGATCCTCCGGAGCACGTACAGCGGCTCGCAGTTACGGCGATACCTCGACGGAGCGCGGGTGTCGATCGGAGGAACGGGCGCGTTCCAGATTCCAGGAGAGGCGGTGGTCGCCCAGCCATACGACCCGAACAAGCCGCTGATCCTGTCGTGGGACTTCAACGTCGAGTACTGTGCAGTCAGCGGATGGCAAGAGATCGGCCTGGCCGAAACGGCTCACCCAATTGTGGCGTGCGTGAGGTCCTGGCAATTAAGCGAACCGACGGTGTACGACAGCGCGCGTAGGCTGGTCCAGGAGTTGCGATCTCACCGGGGTCTTTGTATTTTAATTGGGGACGCCAGCGGGTCTAACAGGACGGCGATTTCGACAGATTCTATGTGGAAGGGCGTCCGCGACATCTTCTATGATTCATACGGTGCAATGCTCCGGTTCCAAGTCCCAGATTCAAATCCGCTCGTGAAGGACACGGTTCAATGCGTCAATTGGGCGCTGGGCAAGGGGCTCGTGTTCTTTGACCGGGATGAGAAGCACGTGGTCCGGTCTCTAAACGCGGCCAAGCTGGACAAATACGGAGACCTGGACAAGACACAGGATTATAAGGCCGAGGCGGTCCGCACGCACGACGCAGACACGGCCAGATATGCGTTGTGGTACTTTTTCTCGCGCCATTATCCGGGCTCGAAGAACCACTATTTTATTGTATAAGACGTTTCACGTGAAACAAAACACAGACCGATCATGGGATTGTTAGGGTCCATAGGCGACATTCTGAAAAAAGCCCTCCCGTCGCGGGCCTATCGAGCCATGATCGCGGGCAGAGGCTGGGAAGACTATAACCGCTGGGACAAGAGACGTCTGATCGAGCAAGGATACGAACGCAACGCCGCGTTCTATCGGGCGGTTAATCTAATAGCACAGACCGTAGCGTCTATGCCGATCCAGGTGGAGTACGACAGCGGCGGTCGACGTTTGAGCTCAGCCGACCATCCGGTGCTCGATATGCTGGATCGCGACGAGGGACGAGAGGAGCTAGTAGAGGCCCTCATGTCATATTGGCTCGTAACAGGCGAAGCGTACGCCCAGATCATCGAATCCACGGGCAACGGGCGGCCGCTGGGGCTGGTCGTGCTACCATCACAGAACATCAACCCAGTCCTGGGCACGCCCACACAGCCGATCGCGGGTTACTTATACAGAGACAACACGGAGATCGAGTTCGCGACCGAAGAGGTCATATATTGGCGATTCCAGGATCTGCGCCAGTACTTCCACGGGATCAGTCCGGGCGTGGCGCTGGGTGAGCTACTCGACCTAAACAACGCCGCGATCACGTGGAACAAGAACATCGCCCTCGGGGGTGGAGTGCCGAGTCTGGCGGTCAAGGCACCGGGTATAACACAGGAGGAGGCGGAGCGGCTCAAGGACTCGTGGCAGAATCAATCCGGGGCGACTCACAGTCACCGGTTGAAGGTCGTTTCGGAGAACATCACATTCGAGAAGCTGGCGGTGAACCCGAACGACGCAGAGTGGAGCAACGCGATCATGCAGTCCATGCGCTCCATTTTTATGGCTCTCGGGGTCTCGTCCGAGCTCATGAACGACGCGTCGAACAAGACCTATTCCAACTATCAGGAGGCCAGGAAGGCCCTCTACCTCGAGACTTGTATCCCGCTCGCGCGGCGCTTCTACGCCAAGTTGTCACGACGCCTCAGTCGTTATTATCTTGATAAACCGAAGATCTTGGTAGACGTCGACGCCATCGACGTGATCCAGGAAGACCGGGCGTTGAGAGTCAAGCGACTCGTCGATGCCGTGGACTCGGGGATCATCACGCCTAACGAGGCGAGGGATGAGCTCGGATACACCAGGTCGGAGGACGCAACCGCAGACGCACTCGCTCGTTCGTTCGAGGCCTCACGCCTAGACCAGGAGGCTTTCGTTGATTCGGGCGGAGGCGCACAAGAGATCGATGATCTAATCGAGAAATAAAATGCCATACGAAGTCATCAATGAAAGTTGCCAGACCGCCGACGGTCGCCAGGGCGGCGCAATGATCTATAAGATCAACGAGGACGGCAGTCGCGACCAGGTGGCTTGCCATATGGATGAGCAGTCGGCACACACCGCAGTATCGATCATGGAAGAGGCCGAAGGACTCAAGCAAGAGGACACGCACACGATGTCGGAAGAGACCATGGTCCATTTCTTCGACCGCGAGGGCGGGACAGAGGGAATCGGGATCATTGAACACGTCGACCCGGATCAGAGCGTCTATCACGTACGCATATATGCCGAGACGGAGACCGAGTATGTAGCGACGGACGACGTGTTGGTGCTTCCTTTCGAGGACGTACACGACTATATGACGTACGCGATGTCGAAGATCGACGAGGACGTCGAGCTCCTGGAGGATGAGGACGAAGTGGAGATCGAGGAGGTGGCCGCCGTTCACGGCGAGGAGGACGAGGAGAAAGAGGAGGACGAAGACGAGATGAAGGCCATCGAAGACGTGGATCTAAAACCGACGGAGGAGATGGCGGAGGAGGCCAGAATCGGCCTGGAAATGCGGGACGAGCACGGACGCGGTGGTACGGAAGTCGGCGTTGCAAGAGCACGCGATATCATGAATCGGCGCAATCTGTCACCGGACACAATAGGACGCATGGTCTCGTACTTCGCACGACACGAGCAAGACCTACAAGCCGAGGGCGCGAGTCCTGGCGACGACGGATATCCGTCAGCGGGTCTCATTGCATGGAAATTGTGGGGCGGTGATCCGGGGATGGAATGGGCGAACCGCAAATACGACGAGCTAGAGGCCGAACGGAGCAAGATGGACGACCGCGCAAAGGAGGAGGAGATGAAGGCCGAGCCAGACGAGCTCGTTGTTGGCGATTTCGTGCGATGGGAGTCCGCTGGCGGTGAAGCTTACGGGAGGATCGAAGAGATCATGGCGAGTGGAACCCTCGAGGTACCGGACACGGATTTCACGCTCGAGGCGTCCGAGGACAACCCAGCCGCTCTGATCGAGGTATACGAGCGAGCCGAGGGCGGATGGACCGCCAGCGGCGTGATGGTTGGACACAGGTTCGACGCTCTGACCAAGACGGACGACCTCGAAACGGTGGACGCGCCCAAGAGCCGGATCATGGCAAAAGTCAAGGAGCTCGACATCGAGATCGATGAGGACGCCAAGACAGGATATATCGAGGGCTACGCCTCGACCTACGGCAACACAGACCTCGGCGGGGACGTCGTGGAGAAGGGCGCGTTCAAGCAGACGCTCAACCACAAGGAGGGTATTGTCCCGTTGTTGCTTGATCACGGATACAACAGCAGAGACGTCGCTGGGGTAGCCCGGTTGGAGGATCGAGACAAGGGCCTATATATGAAGGCGGAAATGCCGCTCGACGTTCCGGAGGTCCAGGCCGCCTATAATCGGATCAAGTTCTTGATGGACCGGGGAGTCAAGATGGGTCTATCGATCGGATACGACACGGTCAAGTCGGAGCCCGGTCCGGACGGGACTCGACGCTTGAAAGAGCTGGCACTACATGAAGTATCGATCACGCCGTTTCCAATGAACACGGAGGCGATGATCACGGCGGCCAAGAACCGCAAATCGAATTTGGAGCGCAAACGCCGAGCCTGGCAGACGCCGGCGAGGAAAAAGACGGCTCCAGCACCAAACGACGCGCCAAAAGGCAGTCCAGATCTGCGAGACGCGCTGGTCGCACTCGACAGAGACCTCAAACAATTAATAGACGCTCTAACTTACTAAGAGGACAGACAATGTCAAACATCAAAGTGGTCGACAGCATTCGATCCTCGATGGACGGCTTGAAGCAAGCGGTCCTAACCGGGAACAAGGAGGCCGAGGCCAAATGGCAGAAGCGATTCGACGAGCTCGAATTCCAAGTGAAGCGAGTCGCAACTGTCGAACCCAAAACGACTCGAGGCGAAGAGGCCAAGACCTTTGGCCAGGCTGTACGCCTATTCGGGAAGGGCGGGATCGCCGCCGTCAACGCGAAGATGGAAGGAGTCAAGGTAACCAGCAATACGCCGGACCGCCAGAAATCGACGCTCGTACGTTACGACATCGAGAGCGCGGGCGCTCTTCTCATGCCTTATGAGATGTCGTCCGACATCAACAAGCAGATCGTTGAGATCAGCCCGGTCATGCAAGTGGCCAAAGTGGTCAACACGTCCGCGCCATCCTATCGCCAGGCACAGCGCAATACGTCGCTGTCGGCCAGCTGGTTCGGCGAGGCGTCCACGCTACCAAAGACCAACGACACGTTTGGATTCGAGGAGATCCCGGTCCACGACCTGGGAGCACGCGTGGCATTCTCTATCCAGCAAGAGCAGGACAGCGCGTTCGACATCGAGAACGAGATCACGACGTCAATTCGTGAGCAGTTCGAGAAAGCGCTGGGAACGGCGTTCATCAACGGCGACGGAGTCAACAAGCCTAAGGGGATCGTGGGCAACGTGACCTCCTATACGGCCGGTGGATTGGCTCTAACCACGGATATGTTGATTCGACTCACCCAGCAGATCAAGACGCATTATCAGCGGAATGGTTCATGGATGGTCAACCGTCTAACGATGGCGTATATCCGATCTCTGGTGCTCAGCTCGACCAACGGTCTCGAGTACACGTGGGAGCCTAACTTCCAGGCTGGCATGCCATCACGACTCCTCGGGGCTCCGGTCTATGAAGCACCGGATCTCGTCGGTCTTGTGTCGGGCAACTTCGTGAGCGGTCAAGCACCGGTGCTCTACGGCGACTTCAACTATGGATACCTCATACCTCGACACACGGATTTCTACATGATCCGAGATCCATACACCGAGGGAGCGGCGTTCGTTACCAACCTGTACGCCATGACGCGTGTGGGTGGTGCTGTCGTGCGTAGCGAGGCGATCGCTCAACTTACGATGGGATCCTAAACCAAAAGGTGAAAAACAATGGCTTCATTTGATTTCGGGCAGATCACGTCCTACGCCGTAGCGATAACGCCACGATCTGGCACGTTCGCCGCTAACATCAACTCGGTAGCTGTCGATACGGCAGATTTCGAGGGAGTGGCGGTGGTCACGTCGATCGGAGATTCGAATATCGGCACGGATAACGACGTCACGCTGTCTTTCTACGAGTCGGACGACAACACACGCGCAAATGCCACAGCGGTGGCCGCCGCGCGGGTGGTCTATAATCCGACCCTAAACAGCACAAACACGGCGTTCTGGGCGTCCGTCGTTCCGGAGAAGCGATATCTATTCGCTGAATTCGTACCGGCGGCGGCCGTAGCGGCCAACGTCGCCGTAACGGCGGCCCTTGGTTACGCCAAGACTGTCCCGACGACCTCCTAAGGGACATTTCCTTTGCCTTTCCTCGCACGCGATCCTTCGGGGGGCCTTGCATAGGGGGCCACTCGTTGGAGTGCGGGGAAGGGCAAACGGAAGGGCAAGGAGACACATAAGAAGCAACGCGACGTGATGAAAGACCAACCGATAGAATTCAAGAAGGACACGACGCTCGCATTCGACGGCGTCACGGCCAAGGAATATAAGGCGGGAGAAGCGTACCAGCCAGGCCACGCACACGAGCGGTTGTTATTTAAGCGGGCCCTGGAAAACGGCACCGCGATCGTCGCTGGCACCAAACCAGCGGCGACCAAGTCAAACAAGGTCAGAACGCCGAGGAGCAAGAAATGACGGTCACTTTCGACAAGCCATGGTATTGGCAAGAGACCAACACGCTCGCCCGGTCTTACCAGGCCAAGGTCGAGTATACGTCACAGAGCCCAGCAGAGGAGGCTTATTTTATAGTCATGACGAACGCCGGATACGCGGTGGAGGTACAGGCCGATGATCAACTCGACCAAGACGACCTCGGGTAGTCCTTTTCAGTACCGGGAGCACACCAGCCTCACGGGCGTGTGGACCGCACAGAATTTTCCAGTCGACACCGTCGTCACGATCCCGAACGTCGATTGGGCGATCACCCTGGCAGACGCGAAGTCGTTCCTACGGGTCAGCGGGAACATCGACGACAACTACATCGAGACGCTCATTGAAGCGGTCTCCAACCAGATCGAGGAGTATATCGGGCGTGACACATACGAGCGGACCAGGCAGAGCCAATGGGATCGTTTCGGACAGTATGTCTCGCTTCCATATGGACCGCATGGCGACGTGACCTCGGTCCAATCGATCACTTATGACAACGTGGTCACGGATCTCGTCGCTGGGACGGACTACTACGTCCAGGGACTTCAATTTAAGTCTATCATGGTGGACAACCCGAGCGACGGGCAGTTTCTGCGGGTGACTTATGAGAGCGGGTACCAGCCGGGGTCGTGCCCGCCAGCGATCAGAGGAGCGATCTTGCAGGAGATCTCCTTGCAGTACAAGAACCGACAGTCAACCGGACAGCCGAGCCGGGTCAGCGTCAACGGTCTAAGTATCGAGGCTCGACACTTGCTCCAATCGTACATGAAGTATGTCATCTGAAAGCCTGGCGATCCAATTCACGAAGTCGATGGAGAACCGGACGCGGCTCATCCCAGCCGCCGCCGCGCCCACGGCCGAACTGATCGCGGACCGCATGAAGGAGCAGTCACTCGAAGGACGAGCGTTCGGGAACGACCGATACGACGACGAGTACGTAGAGCGCTACGCGAGGCGACGACAGAGGCGGGGGCTGTCTACCTACCCGGTCGAAATGCGTGCAGGCAAGAAGAGGATCGAAAAGACCAGGATCGAGTTCACCGCCGGAACAGGAGCGACGATACGGTTTGACGATCCCGAGATGGCCGTCGTGTTCAGATATCATCAAGAGGGAATTACCTACTCAAAAGCCGGGTTTCGCCAGAGGTCTCTTTTTCCAGCGAGCGCAGAAAGCATAGACGAGTCTCTACGCCGCACGATCAAGGAGCTCGTGTTTGAGACCATGACGAAATAGTGTTTCACGTGAAACAGCACGCACGAGGGTCGACACATGGGGTCTAGCCGCGACATCATAGAATCAACGCTTGACAGTTTGGCGGTCTACTTGCAGGACAACACGATCATCTATGAGAGATATCGGCAGTCGGTAGCGGAGATAGAACAGCGGGAGGACATCCCGCGAGCCCGAGTCGCTCTATATGAGCAATCGGAGATAGTAGACGTCCGGGTGGACGACGAGAAGGCCAACCTATCCCGGGCCAGGTACGGCATGGATATCTCGGTCGTACGTGCCTACACCAACGACGACGCCAGCCAGGGCGAGCTACCACTTGCAGACATACGCGACGCTGTCGTAGATTGGGCCAGGTCGCTGAATGCGTCGACGATCACGGGCCAGCGTATCTACACGTTCGGATATGACGGCAACACGGGAATCACCCGCACCGCCCGATACGTTACCATGACCCTCGCATTCACCGCTATTCGAGATTTACACTCAACGCAAAGCTAACCATGGCAATCGGGAAAACCCTCGTTTTTACGGGACTCAACATCGCACCAGCCGGGACGGCCGCTCTTGGAGCATCCGCGAACTCGTTCGCGCTACACTTGACGGAGTCGGCGGAGGTCACTCTTACGCCCGTCACAGATGTAGTCGAGGACAATCAGACGCTGGTTTCCGCGTACGACGTCTCGTTCGCTGTCAACTGCTACAACGTATCGCTGATCGACGACGCTGTCGTTTACAAGGACGCGTCCACGTCTCCCCAAAAGGGCAACATTGCCTTCCTGGGAACGACCGGCGCACAGAACGTCGTTATAGATGGCGTGATCATCAATGGGACCAAGGTTTTTGATGGAAACCGAACGGCGGTCCGCCTAACGGGGACCAAGCGCACGACAAACGTCGACCTAGGGATCACGCTCGCCTAACCAAACAAGAGGGGGCTGATGCTTAACCTACTATCGAACGTCGCGATCCTCGACGTCACCAACACGACGCCGACGGTCGTGTTCTTAGATAACGTGATGGAGGGCGTAGATGGGGCGGCGGTCTTCGGTCTGACTCGCGAGACGGCGACAGTCCAAATCGAGGACAACCAGACCTATCAGTACGCCACGACAGACACGCTGGACATCCGCGTACTCAAAACGGATGATGCCAACGTCGCGGTATTGAAATCGATCGTCGAGAACCAGCGGCCGGTCCAAATCGCGGGAATCTCGCCGAACGGGGTGCTCACATGGATGGACGCGTCGCTGTTATCGTACACGGAGCAGTTGGACGTCCTACAAGTTAATCCGATCCGGGCGACGATCACTTCGCCCAGCGGCTACCCGGACAGCACGACCGCCAACGCGGCGGTTCCTGTCTACGCTGGCGACAATGCGCTCATGTCGCACGATGTGACGACCGGAAACGCGGCCCTTCTTAATGGATACAGATCGACGGGCGGCCTAACGTTGACGCAGTCCGGGGGCAATCAAACAGCAGTCGCGACGTCCGGCGCGTCGGTTCGTCTCGAATCGTGGTATATTCCGTTTCCATGGCAGGGCGTGGAGGTCACGGCCAGCTACGACGTATCGGCCCTGGGTGAGGACCCAGCGACGGTTGGATCAGTACAGATAGGTATAGAATATCTCGACAGTACGGGATATGGAGCTGGCGTAGCGACAGGAACGATAGTTAGCAACTACGTGTCGGTATCAACTCTTGGATCGCCACCATTTCGAGCGGTCACGCGCAACATAAGCCCGGTAAACAACAGCCTACGATATGTGGTGCTCACGACCAGGTTACAGACGCCTACGGCCGGGGACGGTCTTACATTCTCCGAACCGATGATATCCGTCGGCGGGAGGACCGCATTCACCATATAAAACCCAAACCCGAACAGATCCTATGCAGACTATGTTCGAGAAGACGGTGCTCGTAAACGGGAAGTCGTTCCGTCTGCGACCCTACACAGAGAAGCGTCTCGCCGAACTCGAAACGATCAACAAGGAGATCCGCGAGTACGTACAGGAGAACATGGGTAAACGGTTCGACGAGATCGACCCGAAACGCAAGGCCGATTGGTATATGCGCAAGGCCCAGGTATTGTGGCATAGCGACGTGTTCCCAGGCATTGACTTTTTCCGGGACGCCGACTTTGAGGTCAGCTTGCTCCAAGAGTCAGAGTCTTTTTTCGTGAGTCAGCGTCTCTATCTTTAAAACGGGCCGCGCTGGCCTGGAACCGGTCCTTCGCGTTTATTTCGGGCGGCCAAGGAGACCCGAATCGCCAAGCATGGATCGACTACATCACGCCATATCGTTACTACTCGTTGGTATTGGCGGGTTTCGACCCGGTGGTCGCCGATCGTATTTTTGATCAGCCAGCACACGTAATCGCCGAGGCGTACGTCTCGAAGCTGGCGGCAGAGTACGTTAAGCCAAAAAAGGGGCTCCATGGCACAAGCAGATGAGCTGATCTATACCGTCAAGTTCGAGGTCGACGGGGCCAGCTACCAGTCGATAGCACAGGCGATCCGGGACATCGGGCAGAGCATGGGCCAGGTTACCCAGGGCGGCGAGATCGTCCAGACCATGGAGCAGGTCGCCCAGGCCACGGAGGACGCGGCCCGGGCGTCGCAGGATTTGGCACAAGAGACCGAGCGGTCCATGGCTTCGACCATGGCGTTCGACAAGGCGGCGCTGGCGTCGACCAAGTCGCTGGCCGATCTAACCAGGCAGATTCAGGCCAACAAGAAGGAGATCAAGGAGAGACGGGATCTTGCGAAGGAGACGGGCGAGATAGACCAGCAGTCGGCGGAGCGTATCGAGGCGCTCCTGGTGCAGAACAAGGAGCTCGGCCGCGAATACAACAGGCAACAGCGAGAGGTCAGCATANTAAATTCTGAGCTCTTTGAAACAGCCAACACGTACAGGGANCTCGAGGAGCAGAACCGGGCCTTGGCTCTAACGATGAAACAGATTCCGCTGGACGATACGAGCGGTCAGTTACAGGCGTTACAGAAGCAGTATGACTCGAACAATCAGAAGCTAAAAGACTTTGACGCCTCGCTCGGCAACCACCAGCGAAACGTGGGTAACTACGGGAGCGTGTGGGAGGAGGTAGGCGGGACGTTCAAGAAAACGATTGGGGGGATGAATCCTCTCCTCGGCTCGCTTGTCAGCGGGCTCGGAGCAAGCACCGCCGGCGTGCAAGGGCTAAAGACGGCGCTCATCACAAGCGGTATCGGTGCGCTGGTCGTCGCGATAGGTACGGCATTTGCGACGCTCACGTCTGCGATGAATGAGTTCCAGCCGGTGATCGACGCCGTGAACAGGATCACATCCCAGCTGTCGGCCGGATTTAGCAGTCTCGCGCATAACGCGGCCGTCTTTTTTGGCATCTTAGATGAGGAATACGTCTCGATAACCAACAACATAAAAGCCGCCGGGGAGCTCTCGGATGCCCAGGTCAGATTGGAGCAGGCGGAGATCGCGCTGATCAAAACAAGAGCCGATCTGCGCGCGCAGTCGGCGCAGGCGAGGCTGGAGGCGCAGGACGAGACGAAGACCGTACAGGATCGTCAGAGGGCGCTGGAGCAAGCCATACGAGCCGAGGAGCAGTTGGGTCAACAGCAAGAGGCGGTGGCTGAAATGCGCTATCTCCTCTTGCAGGAAGAGAACAAGCTCACGCACTCCAACAGAGAGGCCACTCGTGCAGAGAACGAGGCGTATGCGGAATACATACGTACTCAGGAGGAGGCGGCCATGCGAATGAGGGAGTTATATGGAACCCGCAAGACGTTGGCGGACATGGCGGCCCGAGAGATCGCCGAAACGCTCTCATTGGCAGACGTACTGGCCCGAATACGCGGTGAACAACTCACCACGGAGGCGGAGCGGGAGGCCCAGCGCTTGGAGGAGATAGGGAAGTTCGTCGAGGCGGCCGACATACGACTCGCCCAGCGCAGGTTACAGATCCAACAGCAGTATATCGATGAGGGCTTGTCGGCGGAGGAGGCTGGTATCGCGGCGTCCGAGGCGTTGAGAGTCCAGGCCATGCACGAACGCGAGGACGCGTACGCGGCGGAGGCACAATTCGCATTTGATCTGGCCGCCGCCCAGGTCGAGGCGCGGATGTATTCCGCACAGCTCATTACACAGATCGCCAACCAGCTATTTGGGGACAACAAGGCGATAGCAATCGCGGCGGCCACAGTCGAGACTTATACGAACGCGGCGATTACGTACGCGTCTGTCATGGCGACCACATTGGGCAACGTAGCCCTCGCCAAGCTGGCGGCGGCGACGGTCATCGCTGGTGGTCTGGCGACGATCAAGAAGATAATTGGTACGGAGCCTGGCGACTCACCCGACAAGGGCGCTCCTGGCGGCGCGGGCGGTGGAGGTTCATCCCAGCAGAGGACATTCACAGGGATCAAGTTCGTCCAGGACGACGACGACATCGTGGGAGCCCAGCGTATCTTGGCGGGAAGCGTCGGCGCAAGGTCTGGACCACAGGATCGCG
>JGI10211J34971_10002747_pt1 | contig 14223 bp, 5 predicted proteins | sample Etolagsediment_FD_34971 | JGI IMG/M metagenome (IMG submission 34971) | reverse complement strand
GTCCATAGTCATGCTCCAAGCTATACTACATTATAGTAGATAGCGATGATAAAGTCAACTGTTTTTTTTATAAATTAGATGTGTTTGTGTAGGATGGAGTAGCAACCTCTACATTCGATCCTGTTGCACGCAGCTGTTGAATAGTGCTTGCAAGTGTGCCATTTACATCTTCATCAACACCACCCGGTGTTGCGCCTTTTGGTAGGGGTGTAATTGGTGGATCACCTGAATCGTCATCACGGAATTCAATTCTAAAACGTAAGACTGAACTGCTATCTGCACGAGCAGCAATATTATAATCGTTCTCAGCGTAATTACCACTGCCTGTTTTTGTAAAGATAGTTTGATATGCGCCTGTCAAATCATAATTTCCTATGCTTGAACCTGTACCAGAACCTGTAGAAGTAGTTTGTGTGTAATTAAATTTGATTGTGCCCATGTTATTCAAAAGTGTTGACCAATCATCAGATTTACTTCCTGATTGTCCTGATAGATTTGCGCTGAAGCGTATCTCGCCTCCGCTGTTGAAAAAGAATCTTCTGTCATTTGCACTGGCAAATGTAACTGTAAATTCATGTGTAATTACTCCGTTCCATGATGTGGTTCTTGTGCTGGACGTTGCTGCTTCAACGGAACTATTTCCTGCGTCAATAGATAATTTGTTTGATTCTATTGTGTCCACAGCAGATTCATAATCGTTGAATCCACCATCTGTGGTTGTTAATGAAGAAATATCTGCGCCTGTTGCGTCTGCTCCTATCACATTGCCTACAGCTATGTTTGCAACATTTGAGTTCGCACCGATTTGATGATTGTTGGCTTTGTTTAGATCGACACGGAGATTATCCATATCCGTTGCAGTAACCGTTGCCCCAGCAGAAACTTGTGCGCTGGTCAGTGACTGTCCGTAACCGTCTAAACCACTGCCTGTGCCCATGACTGTAGCAACTCTACTCTGCAGACCGTTGTACTGAGCTGCTGTAATTGTATCACCTGAACTAACCGCCATTTAATTTTCCTTTTTATAAACTACGCAGTTATTTATCAAAATTTAAATTGCTATTTCGATAATTCTGACGCCAGTTCTATTATCATCTTCTAAACTTTTGCCAATCACACACCATGCATCTGGCTTAGGACTGTCTTTGGTCAGTGTTGTTGCTGTGCCCGGTGTAACATTTGTAACAAGTATATCGCCTTTGTTCACAGGCCCTTCAACTTTGCATGGTACTCTGCCTTTCAGTGCAATAGCAACTCCTTCTATTTCACTGTTCATCAAATGCGCAGGTTCTGTTGACACAACGCCAGCTACTCTAGGATCTATTAACATTCTACACGCTGTAACTTCTTTATCGCCGCCAAATACCAATACTGTGCCTGGTTCATAATCTTTATCTGCTCTATACTTTTCAGCCAAGTCAGCATATCTTGCACTTGTTGCTGTACCTTGGAATAAATTGGCACTTAGATTTCCGCTCGAATCTCTAACGGCAACAGTGTTTGACGTTGCACTTGTTGATCCTGAACGAGCATTACCACTCATATCAAGTGTTAAACTTGTAGATGCTGTACCATTAAAGTTTGTTGCATACATGGTGTTAAATCTGTTAGATGCTGCACCTATGTCAACTGTTTCTGTACCTGACGCACTTGCATAACTTGTAAAATTACTATAGCCAGGCAATACAGCAGAACTGGTAATACGTAGAGGCATTTTTTGTGCAGCACTTGGATTTTGCACTTGAACATATATTTGTTGTCCTTGTGTATTTGCAATTAATCCTTTGTTATCGTCAACGATTTTTATATCTAAATCATTAGAGTCACCGATAGCAATACCTACATCAGCAAATTCAGTAAGAGTGGTAAATGAAGTAGAGGAACCCGGAGTAGAAACAACATAATTGCTTGCATCAATGCCGTTCAATTTAAGTGCGTTAGATGCTGTTCCCCAAAAGTAATGATCAGTGCTTGTAACACCGCCTGTTGAATTTATGGTATTCTTAAGTGTCACACCTTTTCTTATTACATCAAAACCTGGATATTCTGATGCATCTTCTGTTCCGATAGTAAATGATGAATTACTTATTATGTGTATTACTTCGTCGTTTACAACACTTTTAATTATAGAACGAGATGTTCCTGTATTGTCTCTTACACTTGCACTTTGAAATTGTGTTACTGTTTCTCCAACACCTTGTGGTCCAACCAATACAAAAGAAGTTCCGTTGTAGGCATATAACTGTTCATTATTTGTATCCCACCAAAAGTCACCTTCTGATAAGCCGGCTGGGGTAGAGCCGCTTACTTCAGCGCCGCCTGTGGTTCGCCATTTGGTACCATCATAAAATTTTAATTTACTGTTTGTAGTATCAAACCAAATCTGTCCATTAATTGCTTTAGGTGGAGCGTTTCCACCAGCAAAGTTTTCTAATAGAAATACAAAGTTTTCGTTTTGTATTTCACCGTAACCAGCGTAGTTTTTACCAACTAATTTAAGATCGGTAGTTTGATCAAGTGTACCGTCCTCAACTACAGTAAGCTGGGTTCCATCATATTTGTTTATAGTATATGCCATCTTTTACCCCTATGCATTATAATTATTTATCGCATTTTCCTATTATGTTACCGACTGCAATGTAGCACCTTGGAAAACCCATGCTCCTCCACCTGTTTGATACTCGTATATGTAGCGTGTTGCTGTAAGGTTAACAGTACCAGATGCATTGTTTGAAGCTGAAACATCTTGTACAACAGATTCTGTTCCTGTTCCTGCGGCATCTCGCACATCTATTTTTGATTGTGTTAGAACTCCTGATGTAACTGGATTAAGTGTAACTGACACATCAATACCTGTCACTGTTGAACCACTATATGTAGTTGCAAGCACAAAACAAGTTGTACCGTTTTCAAGTGTTGTAGGATCCAATAAGTTAGTTAACAAATTTTTAACACTGTCTTGAGGTCCAAAATTTGATACGCCGTCATAACTTGATATAGGACTTGGATCATTCAAACCTGTAATATCCATAGAAACATGTCGTGTTTCGTTAGCAACTTCTGCATCTACATATGCTTTGGTTGCAACATCTTGTGCTGATGTAGGGTCTGCAACTCCTACAATTTTCTGGCTATCAATTGAAATATCACCACCTGCAACAATATTCAACCCTGTTCCGTTTAATCTTGTTATAGTTGCTGCATTTAAATTTATATCATCAACAGTAAGTTCTGATAGTGTACCTATGCTTGTAAGACCGCTTGCTGTTGTAACTGTGCTTCCTAATTCAGTACGGCTTAGGACGTTTGTGCCGTCTATTTTTAAATGTGCAACAGAATTTGTAGGATTTGATCTTATATCAATATCTTGATTTGACGTCCAACTTGCTGTTGATTGTGTCCAGGTAAAATCTTTTGATCCTTGGGTGCTTCTAACTATTATGCCAGCGCCGTCAACTTGGGAATCATTTCCTTCTGTACTGTCGTCAAGCAGAGCAAGTTCTATATTTTTATCTTCAACTCTTAGTGTTGTAGTATTAAGAAATGTACTATCCCCTTCTACTGTAAGGTTGCCGCCAACAGTTAAATTTCCTGTAAAATTTCCATTTCCTGTAACATCTAATGCTGCTGAAGGATTGGTTTTCCATAATCCGATATAGTCTTGACTACTGTCAACATACATGGCGGTTTTGAAACTACTGCCCGATCTAACCCGAATAGCAAAATCTCTGTTACTTTGCTGTGTTTCTATTGTGCTTGTAGTACCAACAATTTTAGAAATCATGTATTCAGTATCGCCAACACCTACGCTCAGACCAGCACTGTTTTTAATTCTTAGACTACCTGTTGTAGATCCATTTGCATCAGAAGGAATAAAGTTTTCTGCTGTTTTTGATTGTCCAGCATCATTTATCAATGCTTCAGCACTTGATGCTGTGCCATTCCATTTGAATCCAGAACTTACAGGATTGAATCCTTGTTTGAGAAGTTGTCGCTTAGGAAAGAAAGTATCATCGTCCCATACTGGAAACCCTGCTATAGCATATTCTGTAGGAATAATAAACTGTGCAGGAGAATAAACACCTGCCAGAGAGTCTCCTAAAAATAATTTGAGTATTGTTCTTTGTACATCAGTAGTATCAAGTTGTGATGTAACTTCAAATCCGGTTTTTCCTTGATCGGCACTGTACTCAGGACCTACAAGGGTTAACTGGCTGCCATCCCATATGTATAACTTGTTATTTAAATTGTCAACCCAAAGATCTCCAATGTTTAAATCATCTGTTGAAGGTTGGGTGCTGCTTACAAGTGTTCCGTTTGCAGGCCTAAACGTTTCACCATCATAAACTTTTAATCTGTTATCTTGTTTATCAAACCATATTTGCCCTACCATTGGATTAGCGGGCTGGCTTGTTGATGCAAAATTTTCTAATAACGCAATAAAGTTTTCATTTATAAATTCGCCAAAACCTTTGTAGTTTTTTCCAATAAGAGTTATATCAGTGGTAGTAGTATCAAGTATACCATCTGTTAGATCAACAAGTAATTGTCCGTCTGTTCTATTTAATCTATAACTCATTCTACGTTCCTGTGTATATAATGTAATTGATTGTAATATAAGGATTCATAACATTGATAGGAGCACCTAATGTATCATTTGTTAGAATTCCTCCACTACTTGGATATGCTTGTCCTGCCCCGCTACCTGTTGGTGAATCATAAATAATCGCTTCGTTATCATTTGGTGTTCCACTAACATCTCGTACAGCATAATATTGATCTCCACTATCTCCACGTAAATCATGCTCGTGTTCTGGTAGGTTTTCTATTTGCACTGTTACTTCTTCGGCACCATCCTTTGCACCTATTACATCTGCTGATGCAGAAGTATTTACATCTGCATTGTTACCACCCATGTTATCAGCACCAATTGGCATCCTGCCACGCAAATCTGGCACTGCAAACTTTCCTACTGATGGACTTGCTTTGTATGTAGTTCCTATTACATCATATAATGCACTATATGCAGCGATATCTACTTCGCTACCGTCACACAATAGCCAACCACTTGGCGCACTTAATCCTGCATAAGGTGCAATTAAACCTACTGGAGTTCTTGGAACTGCTGCTAATAGATTTACTCTTGAAATTTTCTTTAAACCTGTATCACCGCTGGTTCTGTTTACTAAAAACTCGTCATCTGCTTGCGAAGAGCTGACACTTGGTTTGCCTGCAACAATTTGGTTACTAATAGAAGTAGTAAATATTTTTGTGCTTCCGCCAGTTTGTCCATCAAATACAACATCAGGAGCAGAAACATCTCCTGTAATTCTAAGTGTGCTTGCAGATGTTAATTTATCTGCACTACCAGCTCTACCACTTACAGTACCACTTACGTTACCTGTAAGGTTGCCTACAAATGTTGTTGCAAACATGTTAGCATACTTTGCACTTGAGCTACCTATGTTTCTTGTGTTGTTTTGATCAGGAAGTATTTGAGTAGTCGTTATTGTTCCTTCAACTTCTAAATCCTCTCCAACATTAATATTTTTAGCAACCCCTAATCCACCAAGTGTTGTGATACTTCCTGTTCCAAAAGTGTTACTCTGCGTTGTATCATTTACTTTAATAAATCCACTGGATTGAATGTTTCCTGTAACATCTAATGCTTCATCAGGTGCAACATTGTTAATACCAACTTTTAGACTGCTGTCAACTCTTAGTGCAGTTTTTAAAAGTCCATCATTTTTTACCTGTACGTCAACACTTGCTCCAGCAATGTTGTGTCTAATAATACCTATATTACCTTCAATACCAATGTTCATTTCAGCATTGATACCGTAGTTTATTCCTGTGTTATTTTGAACATTTATAGGAAATGCTGTTGTACTTGTTGTATCGCCTCTTAGAAAATTACCAGCCGCAATAGTATTACCACCTACAATCAATCCTTCTGCTTTTTCAGCGGTTCCATAAAACTTAGGTGCGCCATCTCCTGATATATTTGCTGTTGACAAATTTACTCCAGGTTGTAAAGTACTGAATCCAGGAATAACAACTTTTGGTGTAAAACTTTGTGTGCTTATTAATGCAACAGGTGCAGCATCTACTTCAATTTGTAATATATTATAGGTTTGATCATCGGTACCAATTACACTTAGTGGTGATGCACCTGTTGAAAGACCATCACTAAATTCTGGTCCAACTAAGACCCATCCTGATCCTGTATACAAATATAACTGTTGATTATCTGTGTCTGCCCAAAGATCACCTATTTGGCTTTGTGCGGCATCTGGTTCGCTTGTTGCTTTTTTTAATCCGCCACTTGGTATCCAATTTGTACCATCGTAAACTTTTAGTAGTTCTATACCCGGTGTTGAATCATACCATAGCTGTCCTTCTAATGGTCTTGCTGGTTCAGTCGGTGCTGCAAAATTTTCTAAAAGGTGTAAAAAGTTTGTTGCTATAGCAGGACCGTAGGCAGTTTCGTTTCTGCCTGGTATGCTCAAGGAAGTTTCTTGATTAATGGTTCTATCTTCAATGGTAATAGTACCCTTGTTTGCTTGATCTGTATACGCTATCTCGTATCCCATTTATTATTCCTCAGCCAGTCCGCTTAGACTTTGTATTCTAACAGTGTAATCAATTTGAATTAATCTGTTTAAACTTTTTTGTACAGGGTGGAAAATTACATGTGTAAGTAAATTTCCATCTCCGTTTGGGTTCCAGCTCTTCAAACCTAATTCATCAAACACATACAAACTGTTTGCATCTGTTGCTGTGTCAAATGCATCCTGGCCACTTGGCTCACCATAATCAAGTAAACAAGTTACTAAGACATCTGTATAATTTGTACCACTTACGTGGCGTGTTTCAATTTTGTTTCTAACAGGATCAAGATTGTTGATGCTGTTGTCATCTACAACTTTTGTATATGTTTGGTTGTACAGACTTGCATTTGTTCCTGTAGAGTTTGGAGTTAGGTATGTAATAATTCCTGTAGGATCAACCGAAGTACCACCATTACCAAAACTCATTTCATATATCCAACCTTGACCTGCATTGGCAAGGCTTTCTGCAAGTGCAATACTCATATTTTCATAATGAATTGCGTTGCGTTTATTGATAAAAATTTCTTGTGTTTCAGGGTCAAATATTTTTATATGCCCTTGCACAATTATACCATTATTTTCATGTAATTTATCTGTCATTTTGTTATCCTACAGTGTTATTTATCCGGGCAAGTCAACTGTTGTTGCACGTAAGAATTTAGCAATATCTGTATCAGAATCGCTTAATCTGGTGCCAGGATCGCTCCAAATCTTTCCTTTCTTTCTAATTACTACTATGCGTTGATTTTCTAATGGCATGTCAAGCAAAACAAGCTCGTTTCCATTCTGAATTTCAAATTCTGCTGGTAATGTTACATCACCTTCTGGAGAATCTTGTGCTATTGCTTCATCTGCATCAGCATACGTTGTACGTAATGTTGTATCTAACTGATAAGAACTTACTGCATTTTTTCGTAATCTACGTCCTGCAACAAACACTTCAAATTCGTTTACGCTTGCGGGTGTAAAATCAAGTTCATAGGTTTTAGTTGTACCGTCGGCTGTGAACAAAGTAGTAAGTGTTTCGTCTCTGTATGGCATAGTATTAGTGCCGCCTTGTTCATACAATTCTGTACCTGCGGCATATACTTCTTTAATACCTGTACCAAACGTACCTCTACGTAACTGTTTCAAATAGTTTCCGTCTTTGATGAAGTACTCAATACGTTCACCGTCTAAGAATATAACAGCTGGTGTGTTTGCTCCTGCAGGAGGTGCAGGCAAATCTGTAGCATCTACAATGTGTATTGACTTGTCATACCAGTTGAGTGGCTCTGCAAGTTCAAAGTTTTTGCTTCCATCCAAACGTTTGTATATATTTCTGTTTGAAATATCTTTAAACTGTCTCCAACCAAATTTGTTTTTTAATGTATCGTTGCTAAAATGTATAGTTTCAACTGTGTCATTTTCTGCAAGACCTTGTATCAATTTCACTGTCATCTTGTTAGGTGTTACATAATAATCAACACTTGGATTTAGGATTTCACCATTTTTAACTACCCATACATATTGATCATCTACAGCAGGATAGCGAAGATCAATTACACCATTTCTTAATCTACGTAACTCATACCAATCAGCTGTTCCTTCATCAGGTACAAGTTGCGTTTCTAATTGTTCAATTCGGAATAAATCACCTACTCCTGCTATTACACCTAAGTTATCAAGTTCTAATTTTTGAGTTACACCATCGCCTAACAGTGTTGTAAATAGAGCATCTGGATTTGTTTGCAAGGCTGTGCCATAATTAGGATCGTCTATACGCACATTATTTTTATAAACAGCATAATACTTACCAACCTGCAAAGGATTTGCAAGATCAAAACTGTCAGTGCTACCGTCTGCTTGGAATGTTTCGGCGCTTGTGTTTACACCTTTCACAAGCTCTGTTCTTTCTGTAACATCAAAGCTCTGTCTGTCAATGTCTTGACTGTCATGGTTGCTAAACTGATAAACTGTAATTGTATCGCCTATATTATAATTTTTTGCAATATAAAGTTCTCCTGGTGTTGATATAAATTCATTGGAACTATCATAATATCCATATCTATAATCCCCACCGCTTTGAGTACTATCGTCCCAACCCATTATGAATACTCTTAATTTGTCTCCTGCTACACCAACATTTTGATTAAGTGTAACTGTACTGCCTGCTTGAGCAGACAAAGGCAGAGTTGGATCAAATGCATCAGCACTGCTGAAACTAAAATCTGTAATTGGTTCCAGCTCAAGATTATTCAGATAAACTTTTATCTGCCCAGTAGTCAAAGATCCTACAGGAACTTGATATAATTTTAAGGTATATTCCCGTGTAGCTGTAACATCAAAAACTTCGTTATAACCTGCATTTAGAATAGTATCATTTATTTTTACAATAGTATACCATTCTGTAGGAGTTTGTGTAAACGGAGTTTGTGTAAGAGTATAAGAAGTTGTACTTCCATCACTTTCAAATGTATCTACTGTAACAGCACTGTAATTTTGTACCTGGCCTTCAAAAATAGCATATCTAATTACAGCATTATCTGCAGGAGGTTGGGCAAACTTAATTACAAAGTTACCAGGTTTAGCATATGAAGCGCCTGCTTGTTGTAGCACATGCGGGACTTCTTTCCCATCTACAGTAATTAAACTTGAAAAATCATTTGTATAGGTAATATTTGTAAGGAAATCTCCAGTGCTTCCGTCACCAATAAATTCATCAATATCAAGGACATTTGATCCACTGTATTCAAGAGTAACCAAATTAATTAAACTGCTTGCACTCGGTGCAACAGCAAAGGTTATAGTCTTTGCATTGTAGTCTATAGTGTAATCTGTATCTAATTTTTGTATTACATAATCCACTTTGGCAAAAAGAGCAGTATCTGTTACAGGAGCAGTTCCTATATCAAAAGTTTTAGTACTCCCGTCTCCTCTATGATTCATAGAAACAATATTACTTGCACCCGATGTAGGACGTTCATAAACTTGTATATCAACAGTATCTAAAACCTGTCCAGGCACCAGTTCTTCTGGACCTTTAGAAGTTGTAGGTGTAACAAATCCATCGCCGTCAATGTTAATTTCTTCTGCCAGTATTCCTTTAGCATTAGAATAGTCTAATGTGCCGCCACCTATAAGGGTGTCATAAGTGTCTGTAGGTGGAAGGAAACTACCATCGCTGGTTGATTTTCTTATTATAACATTATCACTGCTTGTATAGTCAATAGAAGGTAATGTTACTGTTGTAGTTGTGCCGTCGCCAGTAATGCTTTGCATAATAGCATTTGGATTGGATACCGGATCTGGAGTTCCAAAATTAGGATCATCAATTCTTACACCGTTTTTGTATATATTATAAACAACACCGTTTTCTAATGGACGTTGTAGTTGCAAATAATTTACAATCGCTGTTGGTTTGGAATTTTCATTATTTGTTGAAATTAATGTACTGTCATCTAATCTTACTTCTTGATCAGTAGTAAATGTTTTGTCAAATGTTGATTCTACAATAATTGTAGTATTGTTAGAAACATCAGCTGTGACTACACCTGATGCTTGGGTTATATCTTGTATTAAATTTGCGTATCTTGCTGCACTAACATTTTCAGCAAAAGTTAAAGACACATATTTTTTGAAGAATTGTTCATCTAAAAATGTTTCATCATAAGTGTCATAGGTTCCGGTTCCCCAAGGAACACTTTCAAATCCATTAGGACCTAAGAAATCAAAACTTTTTACTTCAACTCCGCCATAGTCAACTCCGTCCATTAGTTGTCCGAGGTCTTTTGCATACTGTCCTGTTTGTGGATCATAAGCAATGTTGATTCTATCTTGTGCCTGGAGTAGAGCAATATCTTTTTTGTAGGTAATCGCTACGCTGGTGTTTATTACAGCAGGTTCACTAAGAATAATTCTACCAAAGTATCTGGTATATCCCTTTGATGTATCCTTGACATTTTCAAAAGTATATTCACTTCTTAATAATTCAATATTATCAACAGTTACAGTTACTTCAGTATTTTTTATCTGCATAGGCCATGTCAAGTCAAAAACATATTGTGACCCAGATCCAACAAAATTTTCTGTTTCATCTACGTCTGTTATATAAAATTTACTTGTAGTTCTGTCAAACTTAACACTTGTAGAAATACTCTTAGGTAATCCATTTCCTAAAACAACACTTAGTTTTGCATCTCTACCATTGTCGCCTAATGATCCATTTATTGTTACTGTAGGTGCACTTAGATATCCACTACCTTGAGAAATTATTTCTACAGCAGAAACTTTTCCACCATTTCCTAATTTTGCTTTTGCAACAGCTCCAGAACCTCCGCCGCCTGATATAGTTAAAGTGGGTGCAGTTTGATAACCTGTTCCGCCATCTGCAATCTCAATGCTTACAACTCTGAAGCCTACATTGTCAGCCCAATTTTTAAATGGATATGTATCCAATTTATCATTCAATCCAACAAGAGTATTATTAACAACCTTAACACTTTGAGGTAAAATTTGGTTGAAATCTTGGTTGTAACTTGGTTGTAAATCAAAATCTGTTATTCTACTGTTTGAATTTTCTACCTTTTCATAACTACTCAAATATTCTCTAAGTTTTGTTTTGAAGGGTTTAACTTCATTAATATAATCTTCATAACTTGGTAAACTGTCATTATTGAATGTAATATCTTCTCTCAATTCTCCAACATTATGTTTAGCTTTTATAAAGCTGGTTTTAAATGCCCAGTCAACATAGTTCTGTTCTGCAAACACATATCTAAGACTTGCAAATAACAGTTTATTATATTCAATGGCAAGTTCTTCTATAAAAATATCATTTTTTATACTATTAAGAATAATTCTGGTTTCAACAGTTGGCAAACTATCAAAGAAACGGACGTCATAACTAACAACGTCAAACCCTACTTGACTTACTTCTGTATCGTATAATGTATCTTTAAACTGGACTGTGCCATTTTGTCTACCAATAGTTTCATAGTTTACAGTGTAATCAACATCTTGTTCTATGTTTATTTTTCTTAGCAGTAACCAACCGCCTGTTCCAACATTGTTAATTTTTACAATATTTCCTAATCTATCATCTAATGACTGTAACTGATATGCTTCGTCAATTAAAAAATCTATTTCTGTAAATTCGCTATATCCATCAGCATACCAGTCTGCGTAATCCCAATAGAGTGAGACATCGTACGCTTGGCTTAGTATTCTGCGCCACAAACGCAAATTACTATCTCTTTCATAGAGGGCCCATTTTCCTTGTATAGTTTCATCATTTCTTACCAGAGCTGTAAATTTACGTACTTCAATTGTGTCAGTAACAGAATAATTTTCTCCTTGATTAGTCACAGCTACATTTGTTATTATACCCAAATTATCTATAGTGATTGCTAATTCAGCATCTGATCCTGTCCCACTAATTTTATATGTAGGTGCTACTCTATATCCTCTACCAGGATCAAGCACGTCTACTCTTACAATTTTTCCGTCTTCTACAACTAAACTTAAACGAGCCTGTTGTGCTTTAGCAACCCCTACAAATTCTAAATCAGCAAATGTATCTACAGCAGTGTCATACAGTCTTGAAATAGCACTTGGTTCAGGGTCTCTACTTTGCAGATCTGTTAAATTTTTATCATCTACAATCAAATTGGTTTTTAATACGCCGTTCACTCTTTCAACAAATTGTTTTAGAGCTTCTGATCTGTTGACAAACCAACTCTGTCTTGGAGAATTTAATATACCATATTTTTGCTTAGGAGAAAGATTACTTGCTGGAACTTCTCTATCATATTCATCATAACCAACTAAACTATCAAACCATTTTCTTTCAATGTCTCTATTTGGTCTACTTGTTGACAAACCTTCTGTGACAATTTGGTATTGATTATGAATGTTAATATTTTGATTTTCTATTTTCCAGTATTGGAAACTTATAGCAACATCTTTTTCTTTAATGAAACTGTCACAATTATAAAGTATAAAACTATCTGGCGACACCAATGCTGCAAATCTGTATCCTTGTCCTTGTGGATCTGCAATTAAATTAGCAATGTCTCTAACACTTGTGCTTCTAAATTCTACATCAGGTATATTTGTTTTATTTTTTACCCAAAAATAGTACGTGTTGTTAAATCTTTGTGCTACTTCATCATAAGAACGTTTCTGCACATAGGCATTGTCTCCGTAAACACTGCTTCCTGTAATACCTCTGGCAATGCCTCTGTCCGTTGTTGCTAAGGTGTCCCATTCTGAAGGCGGAACAAAAGATTCAACCCATTCATAAACATCAATTGTATTACCTTCAAAAAGTGTATTCCAATTAGCAGTACTGTAAATAATATCTGATTGGTATGGATTGTAAAATTTTGCATTTGTTAAATTCCACCATACTCTACCAACTTGTGCAGGTCCCCAACTATTTGTTTCATTTACATTTAAATTATTTGGTCCTACAGTATAAGTAGCTGGATCATAGTATAACTTGTAACTAATATCTTGTTCAGCTGGTCCTGCAACTTTTCCTTGGATAGGATCTATGTAATCAAGATAGGTTAATAATTCATTAGTTTTTGTATCATATAGGATAGCACGTTTTATTTTTGAAACATCAACAGTGTCTTTAGGCTCACGTAATTTAGCAAACAATGTACTATTATCTAATTTTCTATAATCTACCACAGTACCTTGATAAAGACTGTTAGAAGATACTGTAGGTAAACCTACATATATGTGATTATTTTTTAGATATACATTTCTACCAAAATAGAAAACACTACTGTAATCGCTTGAATATGAAAGATTGTGAGCATATACAAGATGATCATTTATTCTTTCATATACATAGATTGTTCCACCATTTTCATTTATATAATTAAAGTTTGTAAACTTTTCATCAAAAGAAGTTTTACCTGAATCAAAAACAGTAGATGTTGATGTATCTGCTGTTAGTGCATTTACAGCAAGAGTATTGCCATCAAACTGTATGACATTTCCAAATCTTTCTGCACTTTCATTGAATGGACTGTTTAGTGTTTGTATCTGTACAAATTGACCGCTTTGTTGTTCGTAAACTAAAACTTTCCCTTGATCTCGTTTTTCTGCATCATCAAATGGTGCACTAATTGCAAGCAATCTTCCGTCAGCACTTATACTAACACTATCACCAAACCCTATGGTATTGCTTTCTGCAACAATAGTTTGTGTAAGTAGATATTGTCCGTTTAGTATTCTATAAATTGCAACAAGATTAGGTTTATCATTACCGTATTTTGCAGCAACAGCTAAAACTTCTCCATTTGCACTTACATCATAGGCAGTTGCATAATCATATAAACTACCTTGATCTAAAACTGTGCTATCACCTGGAAGTATATTTGTAGAGTCATATTCATCTCCAACTTGATAAGAACTATCTGTTACTACTAATAAATTTGTATCATTTGGAACATATCCAACATAATCAATAAGGTCATCTGTTCCACTCCACTGAAGTGTGTTAAACGCTCCTGGACTTACATTTGTTGTTGCTGTGTACAACCTATTTGCAAGGTATACTTTATTTCCTGTAAAATATCTTTGTGTTTCGTCAAATTCGCCTTTGAAATTTTTATCT
>JGI10211J34971_10002744_pt1 | contig 14225 bp, 7 predicted proteins | sample Etolagsediment_FD_34971 | JGI IMG/M metagenome (IMG submission 34971) | reverse complement strand
GGACGCGCCGCGTCTGATGCCCAGGCGTGTCGGCAGGGAAGTTGCCGATTCCGGGGGATCGCTTACGACTCCGCCTCCGGGACCGATTCGAACTTGGCTCCTGTCTTCTTCTAGTCTGCCTTGCGCCGCCAGCTGTCCAGGTTCACGGACTATATTCTCAAGCTCCCCCGGGAGCTGGCCCCGTAGATCTCAGACTATACCCGATGGAATGAAAGGGACGCCATGCACCGACGTACTGCATGCCTGGCAGCGAGTGCGGCCCTGTTCGCCGGCTGCCAGTTCGACCGCCTTGATGAGGATTCGGCGCTTGGCGACAAGCCCACCCGCAAGCCCCCCTGCTCGGGACCCTATGTCGAAGCACTCACCGAGTTCAACCGTGCCGGCGGGCTCATGGAGCAGTATGAGTACTCGGCGGCGACCAAAGCGTTGGAGAAAGTGGTGGAGTTGGCACCCGACTGGGTCGCCGCACGGTTCAATCTCGGCCTGGCGTATTTCAACATGCACGGCCAGCGTCGAGCGAGAGAGAACCTGGAAGAAGCACGTGACGTATTGGAGGGGGTCCTGGCGGCGGACCCGAACCACCTCCACGCGAAGTTCTGCCTCGGCCTCCATCATCAGTACACCGGGGGAACTGAGAAGGCTCTGGCGTATTTCGAAGCAGTCTACCAGAGCGACAGCAACGATCCTCATGCCATTTACAAGTACGGCGAAGCGCTCCTGGCCCTGGGGCGTCAGGACGAAGGCGTAGCGATGCTCGAGAGGGTCGTCGCCATCGACCCGGGGTTTATCTCTGCCATATACCGCCTCGCGCTCCAGTACCAACGCAGCAACCGGCAGTCGGAGGCAGCACCGTTGTTCGAACGTTTCCTGAAACTCAACTCGGCAGAGCTGAGCGGAGGTAGCTTCATCGTCCAGAAGACCTACGGAACGGCGGGAAAATACTACCGGGTGCTGGGAGCGGACAACCTACCTGTTGCAGCAACAGACGCAGTATCCCGTCGGATTCTGTTCTCGCCCGCGGTCGGCGATGTGGCAAGCCCCTCGACGCCATGGGACTGGAGCGGGGGGACTGTGGCCCTTCCGGGGATAGCGACGGGCGACGTTGACGGTGACGGCGATCTCGACCTCTGTTTCTGCGGCCCCGGCGGGAACGGTGCCGCAACTCTGTGGCTCAATGACGGCGCGGGACGTTTCACAGCGGGACAGCGCCTGACCACGGGGGGGGTGTCCCCCTGCTTCGGGGACACCGACAACGACGGCGATCTGGATCTGTGGATTGGACGTGCCGGTACGGATAAGGTCTTCATCAATGACGGCAACGGGACGTTTACCGCCAACGAATCGGAGGCGCTGGCAGGCCCGGCGACGCTCACCCATTGCGCCCGACTAGTGGACATTGACAGCGACGGTGACCTCGATTTCCTGGCGCTTCGGTGGAGCAAAGGCAGTCTGCCGCTTGAGGGCGGCTCTGTGCCAGCGGCGAGCAGCATCTACAACAGCAACGGCGACGGCTCGCACAACGACGCGGCCCGAGAACTGGGACTGGCGCTGGCGGATGTGCCGGTAGCGGCAGTCGTATACGATGATCTCGACAACGACCTTGACCTGGACATGGTGATCTTCCCCGCGACAGAGGAGACTGCGACTGCCTGGGTCAACGACCGCGTCGGCCAGTTCCGTATGCTCGGTGTGGCAACGACGGGCCTGTCGGCCAACGGCACGATCAGCGCAACGTCGGGGGATCCGGACAAGGATGGGGATAGGGATCTTCTGGTGTTCTCCACCAGAGGCGTCGCTCTATACGCCAACAAAGGGGGGTTCACGTTCGCGCCTGACCGTACCTTCGCAAAGCAACACGGCGGGCTCGGCGGAACGGGAGGGCAGTTCGCGGACATGGACAATGACGGCGATCTGGACATCCTCCTGGCCGATGCGCGCCGCCGGAACGGCAGTCGCGGGCCTGTTCTGCTCATCAACGACTGGCCCCGGAAACGGTTCCTGAACGCCGCCGAGATCGACCCGGGAAATCTCCTCGACGCGATCTCTACCAAAGGAGAGGCGAGCTGCGTTGTCGCGGACTTCACCGGCGACGGGCGGTGCGATGTGCTACTGGCGTCAACATGCTCAGCCCCGATCCTGATAGCCAACGCCACGCAGGGCGGTCACTGGGCCGAGGTGGACCTGAGAGGCACTCGCGAGCGCGACAGGAAAGCACGATCGAACAGGTCAGGTATCGGCGCGCGGGTCGAGGTCAAGGCCGGGATGGTCTTCCAGCAGTTTCTGGTCGGGGGCGCCTCCGGCCCCGTGGCGATGCCGCCGACAAGAGTCCACATCGGGCTCGGAGACAACCCGAAGATCGACTGGCTGCGCATCGTGTGGCCTGACGCCGTCGTGCAGAGCGAAGTGGAAGTCTCGGCTGGTCGGACGTTCGACGTGACCGAGATCCAGCGCAAAACATCGTCTTGTCCCTACCTCTTTGCATGGAACGGGTCTCGGTTCGAGTTCGTCGCCGATTTCGGTGGCGTCGGTGGGCTGGGTTATCTCGTGGCGCCCGGGGTCTACGCCAAACCGGACCCCACCGAGTATCTACGCATTCCGCATCTTGAGCCTCGCGGGGATGAGTATGTCCTGCAGTGCATGACGCTCCTCGAGGAAATTACCTATTTCGATGAGGCAAAGCTGATCGCGGTTGACCATCCCGAGGATACGGAGGTCTACCCGAACGAGATGATGGCCATCAGCGTTCCGCCACCGGCGGCAGAGATATTCTGTGTCCGCCATCCGATCGATCCGGAGAGAGCCGTCGACGAACGCGGCGGCGACGTGACGGACGAACTGAGCCGGATCGACCGGCGCTATGCGGGTGCGAATCGTGTCAGCGACCAGTTTATGGGGCTCGCGGATGACCATTTCGTTGAACTCGATTTCGGTGATCGCCTTGACGGCCTGGCGAAGGACAAACGGCTAGTGATGCTCCTGTACGGTTGGGTGGAGTACGGGTACTCGTCGACAAACTATGCGGCCACGCAGGCAAACAGGGTCGCCAGGGCGCCCAGCGTCCACGTACTCCGGGCGGGCAAGTGGGTGGAGTTGTTCACGGAAGTCGGATACCCAGCGGGCATCCAGCACATGATGACGCTCGAAGTCACGGGCAAGATCCGTCGCGACGACCGCAAAATCCGAATATCGAGCAACATGGAGATCTACTGGGACAGGATATTCCTGGCTGAACACCTGGGCGCGTCAGTGCTCACGACCAAAGAGATAGCCGTCCGTAGCGCCGACCTGCATTTCCGCGGATACCCGCGGGAGTACTCCCCTGACGGTCACCACCCGGTACTGAACGACTACGACAACCTCGACATCTCTCTGCCTTGGAAGCTGATGAGTGGACAATATACGCGCTACGGAGACGTCTCGGAACTCCTCGATCAACCGGATGACTGTTACGTGATCATGGGACACGGCGAGGAATTGACACTTCGCTTCGCGGCGCGAGCATTCGGTCCCGTGCCAGACGGTTGCCGCCGGACGTTTGTCCTGAAGACCGACAGTTTCTGCAAGGACATGGACCTCTACACGGCCTATCCTGACACGGTCGAGCCGCTGCCATTCCACGCGATGGGCGGCTACCCCTACGGCCCGGACGAGTGTTACCCGGATACGGAGAAGACGAGGAAGTACCGGCGTGCATTCAACACGCGAACGGTACAAGCACGTAGCGCCAACGCGGGTGTTGCCGCCGAGCTGTCACATCGGGAGCCGCCGGGGGCTGCCGACACCGGACACAGGCCTTGACACGAGCAACGGACCAATCCACATTTCCGGAACGTCTCGAACGACGGGAACCGGTTCAGCTATCCATGTTGTAGACATATGGCCAGATTGCAGCAAATGCTCAGGGGGCTCGGCGAGGCACGACTCGCGGCGTTGTGTATAGTCGCCTGTGTCGCAGCGGCCTTGCTTATGAGCCGTTCCGGTAGCGACGACCCGACGACGACTGCGCCAGGTCCCGCGAGCAACGCGCCGCCTGCCCCAGCCTTGGAGCCCCTAACGGTGGCGATGCTCGTCGAAGAAGCGACGAGCCTCTGCCGGGATGCGCTGAACGATTACGAGGGGAAAGCCGCCCCATGCGTCCTGATGGGAGACCTGCAGGAGGATCTGGGCGACCACACGGAGGCCATCAAATGGTGGAGAGAGGGACTGAGGCGGGCCCCCGGACGGGCCGACATCTACCGTCGTCTGGCACGGGCAGTGAGCGCGAACGGCGAGTACGAGAAGGCGGTCATTCTCTGCAGAACGGCCCGGCAGATAGGGCTTCCCCCGGCAGGAATCTGTGAAGACATGGGATCGTACCTCCTGGAGTTGGGAAAGCCCCGGGAAGCAGCGGCCGCCCTGGAGGAAGAGCTCAGACTTCACCCCACGAGCGTTGCGTCCTACGGCCTTCTGGCTCAGGCGCACTCCCAGTTGGGGCAGTACGAGGATGCGATTGCCAATTACGAGAAGATGCTCAGCGTATCCCCGCGGGATAAGGCCTCGTACTACGGTCTGGCAACTGCCTATGCCAGACTGGGACACGATGACAAGGCCCGGGATTGCAGGGAGACGTTCACCGAACTGAGGAAGCAGAGCGATGACGCCGCCAGAGCAAGGAAACAAGCATACGACGACACGGCGAGGATGCGGGAGGTCGTGGCAGGCACGCACACGCAGGCCGGTGAGATCGCTCACCTGAGCGGTCGAGCGGACGAGGCCGAACGGCACTATCTGAGGGCGAGCCTGCTGGATCCCGGGGCCACTCTCTGCCGTGAGTATCTCATATCACTCTACATCGAACAACAGAGACATGAGGACGCCTTGGGAGTGTGTCGTCAACTAAGCGAACTCGAGCCTGGCAACCCGCGGCACAACCTGAATATCGGTTTGATCCTCGGGAACATGAACCGCTTTCCCGAGGCCGCACAAGCGCTGAGCCAAGGGATTGCGCTGGCCCCCAATCAGCCCGAGGGGTTCAGTTACCTGACGAGCCTGCTGATGCGTGCCGGCAGGTGCAAAGAGGCCCTGGTCACTGCGGAAAGGCTGGTCGCGTTGGAACCAACCGGCGCAAACTACTACGTCCTGTCCCATGTCTACGAGGCAAACGGGGACATGGAGGGCGCGAGGGAGGCCATTCGACGAGCAGGCACGCTGAGCCCCGGAGAAGAAGACAACCGACGCGCACAACTGCGCCTGCAGTCCGAGGCAACCCCAGCCTCTCCCGGAGAGCGCGAATGAACCACACCACCCCAATAGCACTCCACCGTTCCCTTGCACTGGCAACGGTCTGCCTGGCCTCCACGCCGCTGCTCGGAGCGAAGGACACCAGACCCGGAGCCCCCTGCCCGATCCAGTTGCTCGATGTGACTGAGTCCACGGGTGTGGAGTTCAGGCACACGTACGGTGGCAGCGGCCGGTTGTACGTGTTCGAGCCTATGACGGGAGGCCTGGCGTCGTTCGACTACGACGGCGACGGAGACATTGATCTGTATTTCCTCAACGGAGCCCCGTTGCCGGGCACTGAGACAGAGGCGGTTCCGCGGAATGCCCTGTACCGGAATGACGGTGGTCTCAAGTTCACTGACGTGACGGCGCAAGCGGCCGTCGGAGACACAGGCTACGGTCTGGGAGTCGCCATTGGCGATTACGACAATGACGGAGCCCCGGACATCTACGTCAACAATCACGGTCCCAACGTCCTCTACCACAACAACGGGGATGGGACTTTCGCTGATGTCACGGCACAAGCCGGCGTCGCCAATGGCAAACTGCTCGGAGCCGGCGCCAATTTCCTTGACGCAGACGGGGATGGGGATCTCGATCTGTTCGTTGCCAACTACCTCACCTTCTCATACGAGCTCCACAAAGTCCGTCACCACGTCGGGAACCGGATGTACAGCGGCCCGCAGTGGTACCCGCCGATAGCCAACAACCTCTTCCGGAACAACGGAGATGGCACGTTCACGGACGTCAGCGCCGCTTCAGGCATTGCCGACCACGCGGGGGCGGGGATGGGAACCGTCTGCGCCGACTACGACAATGACGGCGACACGGACATCTTTGTGGCGAATGACGGCGAGGCCAATTTCCTGTTCCGGAACGACGGCAAGTGCACGTTCTCAGAAGTCGGTCTGATGGCCGGCGTCGCCTATGAGATGAGCGGCGCCCCGCATTCCTCGATGGGTATAGGCTGCGGCGATTTTGACAATGATGGCTGGCTCGACTTCTACGTAACGGGCTTCCATGGTGAGTTTGCCCTGCTCTACAAGAACCTCGGTGGCGGTCTCTTCGAAGACGCGACCCGTCTTGCCGGCGCCGGCGCCGGGACGTATCAACGCGTCAACTGGGGAAACGAGTTCGTCGACTTCGACAATGACGGAGACCGGGATCTGTTCATCGCGTGCGGGCATTTTGATCGCAACCTCAAAGAGCTCGACAGATCGCTGGACTACCGGCAGCACAACATCATGCTGATGAATGAAGGGGGAGCAAGGTTCGCCAGTGTCTCCGAGCAGTGCGGCAGTGGTCTGACGCCGAGGCTTTCCAGTCGTGGCGCGGCATTTGACGACTTGGACAACGACGGCGACATCGACGTGGCTGTCCTGAACTGGCAGGACGCGCCCACGATTCTGCGGAACGACTCGGCCAGAGGCAATCACTGGATCCAAATCCGCCTGCACGGCACGAAGACCAACCGCGACGGGATAGGGGCTCGCGTGAAGGTAGTGACGGGAGCGCTGACGCAGGTGGACGAAGTACACAGCGGCCGTGGATACCAAAGCCACTACGGCACGAGACTGCATTTCGGTCTGGGGAAACATGACCGCATCGACCGGTTGGAGGTCCGGTGGGTCGGGGGAGGCGTGGACGTCCTGGAGAATATCGAGGTGGACCGGATCCTCGACCTCACCGAGGGGACGGCCGGGACCAGCCAATGAGTTGAGACCTGATCTCTGCCATCACCCGGGCTCGCCCCTAAGGAGCTCCGGTTCCCAGCTACGATCCGTCCCCTGAGCAGTCGTCCACGGCTTCCGCCGAGCTCACCGAAGCGGCCCGACCAGAGCTCTGTGGCAAGGCCTTCGGGCGACCGGATACGATGGTCCCCAACATCGGCGGCGCCATATTGCCACCCACCGAGTCCCAACGCACCACCCCAGTCACCCCCCTCCACGGAGAGAGGCCCGCCACTGCGTCCCGGATCCGCGCCCGGTCGAGGCCGGCCTGACGGATCGCTGCGATCAGCATCTGCAGCGACTCATGGGTATAGGCAGCAGTGTAGTCAGGCCAATGTCCGAAGCGATCCGCGAAGGCATGATTGAAGTCACACGATGCCCTTATGCTGTCCTGAGGGTTGTAAAGCAATGGGAAGACTACCCCGTCTGCGGCGCCTCCGGCCAGAGAGAGAAACCGGCGCTGGCCCATCACGGGGCCGCCGAAAATCTCACCTTGGTACCCTTCCGCGCGCAACGCACTCGTCAGCCGCGCCGAGTCCTGAGGACCTGCAGCAAGGACAACGACGGCGGGGGCAACGCCAAGGACTTGTGCCACGAGCTGGGCCGCATGTCTGGCATCCTTCCGGAACTCGAACTGCCTCTCAACCGCGGCACGGCGCCTCCTCAGCGCCTTCAGCAGTTCTTCCGTGAAGACACGCGAGTCGTGATCGTCAGCCGACAAGGTCACCAGNCCTCCACCCCCCGCCCGCCGAACGATCTCGTGGGCCAGCGGCTCGACCGCGAGATGGTCGCCCGGCGCAACCGAGAACATCCACGGAACATTCGCCAAGTTGGCCGTTCGGTCGGAGCTGACAGGGCTGATCAGCGTCAGCCGCGCCTTGGCCGCAACCTGTTCAGCCAAGTGCGTGCTCGAGCCGTCGATTCCACCGACAATCGCACTTACGTGCTGCTTGTAGACGATGCTGAACAGCTCCCCGACGCCATTGCCCCAGATGCTATCCGACCAAGCTGACACGAGTTCAAAGGGGACACCCCGCAAGCCTCCCTCCGCATTTGCTTGCTCAATTGCCCATTGCGCCGCAAGCCACATGTCGCCACCTTGTGGATCTTCGGGGTCACTTGGTCCGAAGTAGCCGATCCGTGCCTCCTTGACGCTCGGCGGGGCAGTGCCTATCCCGTCGATCTCCAGGTCTTCGCGAGAGTAATACACCCATCTGTCGTCCTCCCGCCTCGCAAGAAACACGTCGCCCATGTCATCCAGAACGGCGCTCAGGGGGATTTCCCCGGTCACACCATGCCAAGGTTCCCGTCGATGGGCAAGGACATCGCGTATCTTGGCGCGATTCAGACCCGCGGTCTGAACAGCCCAGAGCAGCATGTTCATCCCGTCGTAAGCGTGAGAGGCGTATGTCTCCGGTGCCTCGTTGAACCGCTCTCGGAAAGCCGCACGAAACGCGTCGAGTTTCGCGTCCCTGCGATCGGGGTTCCAAGGGAAGGTGCACATGACCCCGTCAGCATTGGCACCGGCGATGGAGACGAACTCATCCGACACGCACCGTCCACATGCGAAGTAGGGATGAGCCATGCCTGCCTCCCGCATCTGGTTGAGAATCCGCGCCCCGTCCGCAGCGTCACCCCAGTGCACAACTGCCTCAACACCGGCTTCAGAAAGGCGTTCTATCTGCAGCGAGAAATCCTCGCTTCCTACCTCGTAGGCCATCTCGAGAGGAATCGGCCGCCCCATGCGGCGGCTGCCGTCGATGATCTCACGGACGCCGAACCGCCCGTAACGGTTGCTTGAGCGAATGATCCCCACACGTTTGAGGCCGAGTTTCCGGTAGAGGTAGGTGACCAGCAGGTATCCCTGCTTACGGTCGTCGCCAACGCAACGGACAATCCACGGGATGTTCGTCTCGACGAGCGTTGGGTCGGAGTCGCCAGAGTTCATCATGGGAACCTCGGCTTTCAGTGCAACCCGAATGGCGATGTGCGTGTTGGCCCCGTCGATCGTCCCCATGATCGCCCACACCTTGTCCTCATAAGCCATCTTGATGATCTCGTCGCCCGATGCGCCCCAGAGCCCGTTGTCGTTCGCAACGACAAGTTCGAAGGGGATCCCCCGTTTGTGATACCCGCCCCGCGAGTTGGCTTCCTCGACTGCCAGGCGGGCGCCCTCGAGCATCTTGCGCCCAAGGACCTCCTCATGGCTCCCGCCGCCAGTTGCCACGGAAACAGTCGGCTCGATCGGCCCGATAAAACCGATCTTGACTGTCTCGATGTCTCGGGGCTCGGCGACGGCTCGACCCGGGCCGGTGTACTCCATCTGACGCAGGAAGTGCACTTTGTACGGCCTGACGTGACGATACGGCGCGACGTCCTCGCTCCCGTGTACATAGGTATGAGCTTCCCTGAGCTCGAGTTGCGGGACATCGTGGGGACCGGCCTCGTTGATCTCTCCAAGGATTTGGCGCATCACCGGATCGACGGCCATACCGGCCCGCCGCGAATCCGGAGCCACACAAGCAACCATCGCCAGCAACACCGGCATACAGGAGATATGTGCAATCCGTCTCACTTCGTTTTGGTCTCCGCGATGGCGTGGCCAAGGCCTTTTGACGTCCCTACCCACATGTCGTCACCATCAAACTCAACACACAAGGTGTAGTTGTGGGGTATCCCCATAGGCGTCCTGACGACGCGGATGACTTCGCCTTCCCGCGTGATGGTCGCGCGTCCGGCCGGCGAGTCAGGCTCCCTCGTGTACGTGACCCACGTATCGCTCGCGAAATCCACAACGGCCGCCAGTCCCTTGTCCGTGGCGAACCACGCTTCGTTGGCGCTGCGCCCCGTCACGCCGTTGCCGAAGTCGCTCGGCAGGCCGGTCTCATCGGCATAGAAACCGCGCCAATGGCGCCCGTCGTACCGACTCATGCCGAAGTAGGTCGCCACCCACATGACTCCATCGACGTGGCTCACGCCCGTTGTGATGACGTGGACGAGACCGTCGTCACGGTAAAGGTCGATCTCCATCTCGCCGTCCGGATCGAGATAATGTTTCCACCTTTCGCTGGCCACGTCGAACTCGAGTACTCCGCTGCCCCAGACGGCCAGATAGACTCTGCCCGCATCGTGACAGACACCGTAGTTCCATATCTCCTCCATGGGAGCGTTCTTTTCGTTGTATATAGTCCACTGCTTTGTGATGGTGTTGTACCGGCTGGCCCCCGCAGTGGTGGCGACCCAGACGTTGTCGTTCTCGACGGCGACTCCGTACACGACATCGTTGACAAGGCCGCTGTTGAGCTGGTGGAAGTGGTCGAAACGTCCGCCGGTGAAACGGGCCAGACCCTTGCCAAAGAAGCCGATCCACAACTCGCCGGTCTTCGGGTTACTGGCCAGCGACGAGATGACTCGCCACGGCAGCCCGTCTTCCTCGTCCCAACTCCGGATCGCCCCCGTTCTCTTGTCGTAGCACGCCAGCCCTGCCTCCGTCCCGATCCATACCAGATCGCCGCTGGCCTCCACCGCAAAGATGTGATCGTCCGGCAGACCATCGGCGACCGTGAGATTCTCCCACCGTGTATAGACTGGAGTATCGGACGCCTCCGCGCGGAACGTTCCACGGCCGCTGTCCGTGCCGGTGCCATGGCGCAGGGCACAGCCGGCCAGGCAGACGAGCGCCACTATCGGCGCGGGAACCCTCATAATGCCATTCCTCTTCATCGCGTAGTCACAGTGTCTTCAGGAACTCGATCAGATCGTTGAGCTGGTCTTTTGTCAGATCGTTGGTAACGCCATGCTGGTCGTAACGGTTGTACGTCGTCCATATCTCCTCCAGCGTCTCGGCGATGCCGTTGTGCAGGTACGGCGCCGAATCGTAGATATTGCTCAGGTGCGGCGCATCGAAGCTCGACTTTGTGTCGAGCCGCATCTTGGTCCCCACGTCGTGCGTCTGTCGGTCGGTATACAGCGGGGGGCGATGGCACGTGACGCATCGGCCAGACTCGGGAATAACGCGCCCGTCGTTCGTCCTGCTGCGCTCGAATATCGCCTTGCCACGGCGCTGGGGCCCCGTCAACTCGGCCCCCAGTGGGCGGTAACGGTTCGGCGGTCGTGGGATGCTGCAGATGTAGTCCTCCAGTGCCGACAGTTCGTCGGGCTCAAACGGTTGGATGCGTGTGAAGAACACCGCTAACCGAGGGCCGCACTGACGAGGCAGACTGGGGTTCAGTCCAGTCCATTTGAACGGGGCGGTGTCGAGTATCCCGCGAAGCGTACGATTGTCCACCGGATCACAGCCGAGGCCGTCCGGCTCGATGTCGTAGGACAGCCCGTCGACGTGCCCGTCGGGGTGGCAGGAATGGCAGGAGAACTGTCGTCGGAACGTAATGTCAGCACTGTGGAAGAGCCGCTCGCCTCTCCGGGTCTTCGTGATGATCGTCGGGCCGCCCAGGTCGATCCGCTCCACGGCCTCCAGTGTCCCCAGGTCGATCACAGTCAGCGAGTCGTCCAGCGAGTTGGCCACGAAACTCGTCGTGCCGTCAGCCGTAATCACCACGCCGCGCGGGGAAGTAGGGGTGGGAATATGTTTGGTGACGAACTCGGTGGGCTTGCCGAGGTGGTTTGGCAGAACGTGTGCCCGGTCGTGCGGCGATGCGTTCTGGACAATCTCGATGAGCTTGGGTACAGACACAACGGCCACGCGGTCGGACCCCGAACTGGTCACCAATGCCAGACGTCCGTCCGGAGTGACCGCCACGTCTGCCGGATCGGGGAAACACATGGTCGGCTCATCCAGCAGCACTTGATCCACGCGTCCGTCACGCCAGGCAATCCCCAACCCGTTGGTAATAGTCCAGCCCTGCAGCAGACGCGTCATGGGCACCAGGTTCTTCGTTCGATTGAGAGTCATCAGCGCAAACTCACCACTCGGATGCCAGGCGATGCCCTGGACCAGGTTAGCCGCAGGCACCGACAGCCGGCCGGCAACCTCCGCCCGGTCCGTGTCGATGGCCGTCACCTCGGACAATGGAGGCTCGCGAAATGCCACGAACCGCGAGAGAGCATTGGTTACGTAGATCCGCGACGCATCGGGGCAAAGCGACAGGGACCAGGGGCTACGGCTGGCTTCCAGGCGTTTGATCTCCGCCATGCTTGTGGTGTTGATGACCGATATGCTGTCCGATGAGGTGTTCAGCACGTAGAGCAGGTCGCCCGATCGGTCAGTCAGAACACCGTGCGGTTCGTCGCCCACTGCGACCGTGGCTGCGACTTCCCGGCGCAGGACGTCGATCACGGAGACGCTGTCGTCGAGCCGGTTGCTCACGTAGGCGTACTTCCCGTTGGGGTTGAACGCGACGTCGGTGGGATGATGACCAACCCGGATCTCCGCGACCTTCTTCCGCGACGCAACGTCGACCACAATCACGGAATGCGATGCCTCACATGTCACATACAGCTCTCCGCCGCTTGGACTGAAGGCCAGATTGAGAGGCGTTTTGTAGCGCGGGGCTTCGACCGGCTTCGGCAAACGGGTCGGATGGGCAATCTGCGCCAGGGCCTCCTCGTAGTCGAAGGGCTTCCCGTGGGCGTTGCCGTGACAAGCCAGGCAGGTTTGCCGTGATGGGGTGACGAGACCGGCGTCTCTGGCAGACTCCCTGTCTCTCATCACCGCGTCAGCGGAGTACGCACTGCCGGCCCCGTGGCACGCCTCGCACCCGACTCCGTCACTCACGGCGTACGAATCTCTCACGCCCCCGGACGGATCGAGGTAGCCCGTGGCGTGACACTTGAGACATTCCGGGGCCGTGGTAGGATCGCCCAGGACACCCATTCCTCTGGCGATGACCGCAGCCCCGGATGTAGCCAGAACAGCGTGTGCAGATGCATGGGCACTGACCCGCCACTTGCTTGCCTGGTATCCGCGGCCCGGCCCCCGATGACAGGCAACACAGACTCTGATGCCGGTATACTCAGGGCGCGCCTTCGCCTCAGACCGCGGTAGAGCGATCCCGGCGGGGGGAGGGCGTTCAACTGGCACTTGGTGCGAAACAGCGTCCCATGCAGCGTCGATGTCGAACGGCACTCGCTGGAGCACGGCAACGTGGGAGCCTTTCGGCAGATGGCACGCCATACAATCCCGTTTCGCGGGGATCCTCAGTCCCGCCGTCTTTGCGGCTTCACGATTACGCATGATGTCCGCATCGGCGTACTCGCTGCCGGGCCCGTGGCACATCTCGCACTGAACGCCGTCGGCAGTATCAAACGCCGGATCTTTCTCCCACTCTTCCGCAACGGAAGCGGTCGCGTGACACCCCAGGCATGTGGCGGACGATTGCGGGACATGGGTAATCCCGCTCAGGCGCGCAATCTCATAGGCCTCAGGGCTGGCCAGTGTTGCGTGTGCCCGGGAGTGAGCTGTCAGTATCCATTTGGCGTGTTGATCTCCCTCGGATCGGCCTCGATGGCAGGCGGCGCAGGCTCTTATACCTTCCCTGGTGTTCCTCAGGAGCGAGTCGAGCTGAGCCCGTAGGGCCGAGCTCGGGGAGACTCGCCCTGGGGAGACCAGGGCTGGGGGGTCTCCAGGACCTGTCCGCCCTCGCCGCCGCGATTCAACCACGGGCGACAACCCAATGACTCGGACTGCATCGATAAACAGGAGCATAGCCGGGAGCCTCATCATGATGACAGCAGTGCTGACGGCCAAAGCGGACTGGGCAGAGTACCAGGTCTACACCGTACCAGCCAACTAGGATCTCCGGGCATTCGGACGGGTCTCCACGTCTCTTTCCGAATGGAGTGGGCCGGGCGATGCCCGGGTCGGTGTGATGCGGCTCCGTTGCGCCAACCGCGCAAACGCTCGGACACTGGTCGGGAAGTTCCTCGCCGATCTGGGGCTGTCAACCGGGACGACAATCCACTTCAAGCCCCAACCCCATCTCACATGGTTCGATTCCAATATCCATCGGCACATGGCCATCGAGACCATGGACATGATGAAACCCTATGCGGACGACCCGCTCAACATGGGATGGATGCACCCCCACGGCGAACTCGAACACGATCCATGGTACGATCGGCACGACGACTACTCGCCGAGAACGCAGGCAAACTGGCGCGCGTATCTGCAGGCTCAAGGTCTTATACCTTCCCTGGTGTTCCTCAGGAGCGAGTCGAGCTGAGCCCGTAGGGCCGAGCTCGGGGAGACTCGCCCTGGGGAGACCAGGGCTGGGGGTC
>JGI10211J34971_10002742_pt1 | contig 14231 bp, 9 predicted proteins | sample Etolagsediment_FD_34971 | JGI IMG/M metagenome (IMG submission 34971) | reverse complement strand
GCGTGAAAGGGGAGTTACCATCGATGTGTCTCACAAAAAGTTCACTACGGACAAGTATGAGTACACGATTATCGATGCACCCGGGCACAGGGACTTCGTTAAGAACATGATTACAGGTGCAAGCCAGGCAGATGCGGCAGCCCTCGTGGTTTCTGCAAAAGATGGTGTGCAGTCCCAGACCAAGGAGCACGCGTTCCTTGCAAAGGTGCTCGGAATCGGCCAGTTTATAGTCCTCATCAACAAGATGGACGCAATTAACTATGATGAGGCAAGGTACAATGAAGTTAAGGGAGAGCTAGAGAAGCTCCTCAAGGGAATGGGCTATGATGTAAGCAAGCTCGTCTTTATCCCAACATCAGGGTACAAGGGAGACAACATTTCAAAGAACTCTGAGAATACACCTTACTACAAAGGACCGACACTCCTTGCTGTGCTGGACAGCTTTACTGTGCCTCCAAAGCCTCAGGACAAGCCACTCAGGCTCCCGATCCAGGATGTATTTACAATCACCGGGCACGGAACCGTGCCTGTTGGGCGTGTTGAGACTGGAACCATGAAAATTAACGAGAAGGTTGTGTTCATGCCCTCCGGAGCAACTGGTGAAGTAAAAAAGATTGAGATGCACCACCAGGAAATGGCTGAGGCAAAGTGCGGAGATAACGTTGGATTCAATGTAAAGGGTGTAGACAAGAAGGATATCAGGAGGGGAGACGTTCTTGGTTCTTCTGCAAGCCCGCCAACAGTTGCAGACGAGTTCACTGCACAGGTAGTTGTGCTGAACCACCCAACTGCAATCTCTGTGGGTTACACACCCGTGCTTCACATCCACACTGCACAGTTTGCAGCTAAGATTGTTGAGATTGTTGAAAAGAAGGGCCAGGAAGGAAAGGCAGACTTCATCAAGACCGGTGATGTTGCAGTGGTTAAGTTCAAGCCACTCAAACCTATCGTAATTGAGAAGTATGCAGAATTCCCTCCACTCGGAAGGTTCGCAATCAGGGACATGGGGCAGACAGTTGCGGCTGGTGTCGTACTGGATGTAGTCCCAAAGAAGCAGTAGCTTCTTCCCCTTTTCATTTTATTTTAAAAAAGTGATTTGATGACGAAGGCGAAAATCATCCTCAAGGGAGAGGCACCAGAAGACCTTGCAAAGGTTATAGACCAGATTAAGGATCTTTCAAGGACTTTGAACATGAACGTTACTGGTCCGGTTCCTATGCCCAGGAAAAGGCTCATGATTGACCCAAGGAGAACACCTTGTGGGGATGGTTCGGATACTTATGAGCACTGGGAGAAGAGAATCTCCAAGCGTCTCGTAATTGTAGAAGGCGATGAGAAGATGATTCGCCAGATTCTGCGTGTTAAGGTTCCGGATTCAGTCTTCGTTAAAATCTCCCTGGTTTAGGCCTGGGAGAGTTACCCTTTTTATCCTTTCCTTCCAATAAAACAAGAATGCTCCACTGTACATGATAAAACAGGGAGTAGCTTAAAACAAAAAGGTCGGAGCAAAGCTGTGTTTTTTGGCGCAGCTTTTTGCGCCGGAGCAATACGCCTGTAAAAAGGTGCGCCGTGGTAGCTCAGTAGGTAGAGCGCGTGCTTGGTAAGCACGAGGTCACGAGTTCGACTCTCGTTCACGGCTTAGAATTTTGCAAATGCATAACAAGTTCGTATTTCTTGATTGTATCTGAGGGTTCTTCCACCCTGAATCCTGAATTAATGTAATGTGTCTGGAGTCCACGGCAGTAGGGCATGATTGTGATGCGGGATATGCCGTGCTCTTTTGCGAGTTTTTTGGCGAACTGGATTGCGAGACGGAGAATACCAAAGCCCCGGTTTTTCTTGGATGGCTTGGAATAAGATTGATCTGGTGAATCCGGAGTCCAGCAGGTAATGCTGGAGATGCAAACCTTGTTCTTTTCTTTGTAGGTTCTAATGCCTATATCTATTGTGAGCTCTCCTGCCTCCCTATCTTTGCTTTTGAGCTTTATATCATATCCACCAGAATGTACCCTTTCAACTGTGATGGTGAAGCGCTCTCCAAGGGAATTCATGAGGGAGGTGCGTGTAGTGTCTTCAAACATGAGTAGTTTGGATGTGGGTTTTTTGAAAGGTCTTTGCCTGCGGCTGGGAACTCTCGGAAGCGAGGTTGGCTTCTGGGGCAGTATTCTGAGTGCTCCTTCCATATGTATATTGGGTGGGGGGTTGTATTTAAATGTGTTGGTTAGTGTTTAATTGGGGAAGAGAATATACGTCGATGTAGGGAATTCTCTGACGTGATTTTAAAAAGGTTCTCTATTAAATAGAAGATGGATTGCAATGCAGGACAACAAAGAGCAGCCTCCCCCTACGCTGCCGGAAGACATTGTGAAGATGTCAAAGCACAAGCTTTCCTCGGATGCAAACCCGAGAGAGATATTCTGGGCAATGGTAGAAGCATACAGGGAAGGGGAAGGGTTCGATGCGCTGGTGGAAAAGTACGCGGGGATACGGGAGGCACTGGTGAATATAGGGTGCAGCGTGCTCCAGGAATCCCCAAAGGCGCACAGGATGAAGGTGCCCAAGGCTACGCTGGCGAAGTGCCTGTTTACTATGATTGTAATGGGGCAGTGGGGGGATGTGCTCGAGAGGGCGCTGAATAATTTATATGAAAGGAAGAAGGGTCCGAACCTCAATATGATGATGGCGTTCGGGGATGGATTTACTAATAATAAGGAGTTGGTGGGGGGATGGATAAAGGGAATTCTTAGTGAGGATAGACCTTCTGAGGCAGTATTGTCTTATATTACACAATTGGGGGATGATGAGCTTGTGGGATATGTGAGGGGAGAGTTGCTGAATATCGCGAGAACTGAGATTAATGAGCCGCAGGTTTATGCAATGGAAGCGCTTGCGATATTGCTTCCCGGGGATGCGGATGTTGCAAAATTGTTTGTGGACATGATGGATGATTGGGATTTGGAAACAAAGAGAGTGGCGCTGGAAACAATGAAGATGCACAAAGTGGAGGCGGCTGCGAAAAAGGCAGTGGGGCTGTATGTGTATGAGCCGGATGGGATGTTCAGGATGGCGCTGGAGCACATTATCGGAAATTCCAAGAATGGGGCAGAGGAGGAATTTACTAAGATGTTTGCACGGCTGAGGGGGAAGGAGATGGATGAACTGGGGGCGCTTGCAAAGAAAATTTATGGGAAGAAGAAGGCGAAGGAGCTGATTCCTGAGGGGCTGCCTTCGGAAGTGAAGAAAGAAGCAGAAAAGAGCCTGGGGTGAAACAATGATGGAGATTATACGGATTCCTGAGGAGCGAGTTGGGGAGCTTATGGGGGAAGGAGGAAAAAACAAGGCAAAGATTGAGAAGCATTATGGTGTGAAAATTAGTGTGAAGGATGAGGGGGAAGTAACGATTGAGGGGGATGGTGCGGATGCATTTTTTGCAAAAGATGTGGTGAGTGCGATTGGAAGGGGGTTCAAAATTGCGGAAGCGGTTAAGCTTTTTAAAGATGATTATCTATTCCATGTGATAGATTTAAGGGACCAGTTTAGAACAGAGAATGCCCGCAAGAGAATGAAGGGAAGGGTAATTGGTGAGAAAGGAAAAATCAAGAAGGATATAGAAAATTCCACGGATTCATATCTCTGCATGTACGGGCACACAATTGCGATAATTGCGCCTGCGGAACTGATGGAATTTACAAAGGAAGCGGTATTCAAGATTCTTGATGGGGCGCCACACACAACGGTGCTCAATTACCTTAAAACGGTGCGGGCGATGAAGCTGGCCATTAAACTCAAGGGGTAGGGCATGGCTGAAAACATATTTGGCGGGTTCAAGGAATATTCCGTTGCGGAGTTCTTCAAGAAAAACAGGCAGATGCTTGGGTTTTCAGGGAAAATCCGCTCACTTACTACTATTGTGCATGAGTATATCACTAATTCACTGGATGCTTGTGGGGAAGCGGGAATCCACCCGGACATAGAGGTTTGGGTGGAAGAGATTGAAAAAAATGATAGATACAAAGTGAAGGTGAGGGATAATGGGCCCGGGATTCCTGAAAAAATTCTGGGGAAGGCATTGGGAATGATGCTGGCGGGAACTAAATTTCACAGGTATGTGCAACAAAGGGGGCAGCAGGGAATTGGGGCTGCGGGATGCACGATGTATTCACTGATTACTACTGGGCAGCCGGTGAGCGTAGTTTCAAAGCATGCTGGGAAAAAGGTGAGCTGCAAGCTGGGGATTGATTTTAAGGGGAACCGGCCGGTGCTTACGGAAGTTGTGCGGGAGGATTGCCCTCCTGAGGAGCATGGGCTGGAAGTGGAAGGGGTTTTTGCTGATACCAAATATGAGAAAAGTGCTTATGGAGTGGGGGAGTACCTCAAGAGGACTGCAATCGTAAATCCGCATGCAAGAATTGTGTTCAACAGCCCGGAAGGGGATAGGTTTGTGTATCCCCAATCTGTGGAAAACCTCCCGGAGAAAGCGCAGGAGGTGAAGCCTCATCCTCTGGGAATTGGGGCAAACGATTTGCTGGATATTGCAAAGGCAGCAAAGCAGTACACCAGATTGTCTGCGATGCTGCAGAATGAGTTTACAAGGATTAGTTTGAATAAGGTGAAGGAGTTGAAGGAGCTTGTCCCTGAAGTGAATCTGGATATGAAGCCTTCGAAGCTTACCTGGGATAATGCAGAAAAGCTGGTGGTTGGGTTCAGGAAGGTGAAGTGGATTGCGCCTGCTACTGATTCGGTTATTCCAATTGGGAAGGAACAGATTGAGAAATCATTGAACAATATCCTGAATCCGGAAGTGGTTTATGTTACAAGCAGGCCGCCTAAAATTTATAGGGGGGGAATCCCATTTGTGGTAGAGGTAGGAATTGCGTATGGGGGGGACATAAATAAGGAGGGGAAAGGAGGGGTTGTGATGAGATTTGCGAACCGGGCTCCATTGCTTTTTGATGCGGGAGGATGTGCGATAACACAGACTGCAAAGAACGTAGAGTGGAAGAGATACGAAATCAAAAAGTTTGATGATGAGCCCGTTGCGATACTTGTGAATTTGGCGAGCGTGCATGTGCCATATACTTCTGCGGGGAAGCAATCGATTTCTGGGGAAGATGATATTGTGGAAGAAATCCGAAATGCGCTTATGGAAGCGGGGAGGCAAGTGCAGAAGCACCTTTCCGGAAGAAGAAGGGAGAAAGAAAAGAGCACCAAGAAGAAGGCAATTATGAAGTATGTGGGGCAGATTAGCGGGGACATGGCAGACCTTGCTGGGAATAAAGCGGAGAAAGAGGAGATTAAGGCTGGGCTGCAGAAAATGATTGAAGAGAGGTTTGAGTAATATGGGAGAGAAGGAGACCATTGAGAAGCTGAAGGGCCTTGGGAAGAACATGGTTAAGCAGGTGAAGAAAAAGGAATCTCCCACTTTTGAAACGCCTTTGAGAAGCAGGGGGAATATAGAATATGATAAATCGGTTGGGTTTTTGCGCCTGGGAGCAAAAAGGGAGGAGAGGAAATTTTTGAATGTTGCGCAGGCCAGGACGTTTATGCAGACTGTTGCGGTTGCAAATAAAACCAAGAAGTTTTTGATTGAGGGGTTGCATACAAGCATCAGGGGTTTGTATTATCAGTTGAAGTTTAGTTTGGGGGATAATATGGACGAGAGCCTGTTTGAGGAGCAGACTGAATCGAATTCGCTTATTGAGGATTTGGAGGTGTCAATGGGGATAAAAAGGGAAGATTTGCACCTTACTACGGACAGGAAGGGGGTTGTTGCAGGGGACATGATTGTGAAGGATACATTTGCGGGGGAAGAGACTACCATTGATTGCTCAAAGCAGGGAAGGAGCGGATGGATGATTCCGAGCGATGTGGACAATGGGATGGAATTTGTTGATGTGAAAGCGGAATATGTTCTCGTGGTGGAAAAGGATGCGCTTTGGCAGAGGCTGAATGAGGACAGGTTCTGGAAAAAGGAGAAATGCATTTTGATTACTCCGAAGGGGCAGGCATCCAGGGGCACCAGGAGATTGCTTCGGAGGCTTGCAGACAAGGGATTGCCGATCTATGTATTTACGGATTGTGATGCGTGGGGGTGGTACATCTACTGGACGATTAAAACCGGGAGCATGAACCTCGCGTACCTGGGGCGGGATTTCTCGATTCCGGAAGCAAGATTTCTCGGAGTAACTATGGGAGATATTGATGAGTTTGAGTTCCTGAAAAAACTAACTATTAAGGCGAAGCCGATAGATATTAAAAGAGCGGAAGAGATGATGAGTTACCCGTGGATTAACGTGCATCCAGAGTGGGTTAAAGAGCTCAAAAAAGTGTTAAAGGATAAGCGAAAAATTGAGCAGGATGCACTCCAGGGAAAGAGGCTTACGTTCGTAGGAGAGTACATAAGAAAGAAAATAAAAGATAAAGAGTGGTTACCATGAACCTTCCATCGATGTCGCTTGTGCAAAAGCTTGAGGATATACTAAAAGATGCGCGACCCTTCAAGAGCGAGAATATACAGAAGATAGAGGAGGTACGCGAGGGGATGCTTTTTGCAGGTTTCAATGCACCATTTAAGGGGATTCTGCAGAGGACAATGGAAGAAGCAAAGGATATGGACGAGGCTGAGTGGGCAGACCTAAAGAAGCAGGTTTCATACTTTAAGCAGATTGCTAATCTAAAAAAATATAGTTTGGCGCGGGCGAGCATAGCGCTTTCCGCGCATAAGCTTTCCGCGCACTTTCTGGAAATGGGGTATGCAGACATTGTGGAGCATACTCCTCTGGATGGAAACCATATCGGGGTGCTGATGGAATCAGGGGGAGAAGGGATTCTTGCATACAGAACTATTATGGACAGGATGGACATGATGGCAGATGTGAGCAGGTGCTTTCAGGTAAAGGTGGATAGCGGGGGAGAGATGCATACTGTGCAGGTTGAAGACAAGGAGAGGATTGACTATAAAGTGGCGAGGATGTTTGGACTTGAGGCAGTTGTGAAAGAAGTAAAGCCGAGCCTGAAAAGGAAGCCGATTATTGCATCCAAGGGAACAAGGATTTCGCTTGTGGCTGCAATTGTAAACTATATTGCAAAAACGGTTGTAAGGGAGCTGGAAGATGAAGAACAGGGGGAAATCAAGAAGTATAATGATTATATGCGGGGGAAGGGGCTTAGGCCTGATGTAAGGGTAGATCAAGTGGAGGGGTACGATGAGCTCAAGAAGGAGCTTGCAGAGCAGGGGCTGCTTTCCAAGAAAGACGGGGAATACACGATGGGAAAGAGCCTTGCAGCTGAGATAGGAAAGAGGAAGAGTGAGAGGAGGAATAAGATATTGGAAAGGAGCACCATGTTGCTGCTTGCTCCAATGTTCAAGTTTTACCTTACTACGCCCAGAGAGCAGAGAAAGAAGAACAACCTCTACCCGGGGATGGCAGTGTCTCCGAGCAACAGCCAGATGAGGATATTTGGCTTCCTTTATGAGGCTGATGGGCTGCCTGCAACAACAATCCTCAGGAAAAAGATGGAAATCGAGGAGATGGGGATGCGGGTAGACAACAAAAAGCTGGGGGCGGCGTTGCTCCTGGAAGAGGGAGAAAAGGACGAGGGATGGGTTTCCGAGTTCCTGGGAATGGATATGGATGAGATACAGAAGTCACGAATGCTGCTGAAATCCATAGAGAAAGAGGGGAAGGGAGGAGAATTCCTCAAAAGGATTAAAAAGGATTAGTGAGGATTAGTTGAATCTTAGTCGCAGGTGAGAAATTATGCCGGATTGTTCAAAAGAAGTTAGCGCAATCGAGCTCAAAGGAACCAGGGATGACATCTATAGGCAAATAACTGACAATAAGGATGCAGAATCATTCTTTTTGAAAACCAAGCCTAATGTGATGATGTTTGTGGTCCTGCTTAATGAGACGAGAATAAAGAAATTGTACATAAGCGAGGGCATTTCCAGGACTATTCCCAGAAAAGTGATGGGGAGCCTGGGGAAAAGCGTAGAGGTCATTGTAAGGAAGTGCAAGAGGGGAAGGCCGCAGAAATATAATGAAAAGAAGATTAGGGAGGTCATTTCCAAGAAAACTAGCAATGATGAGAAAATGAAGGAGCTCAAGATGCCCAGGAGAACATTCTTCTACTGGAAAAAGAAATTAGGGTTTGGAAGGAAGAACTAGCTTTCTTCCGCTTCCTCTTCTTCTGGTTCCTCCATTATGTCAGGATATTGAGCGTGGGCCATATAGTCTATGAGGTTCTGCTCGTGCTGGGCCTCATTATATTTTTCGCAAGTTAGCAGAAGCTTATAATGGCCTAGGAGCCTGAGCCCATATTTTGCTTTGTTCTGTGTCTCCTGGGGGAGTTTGGGGTATTCACATTGGCTCATGTAATTTATGAAAACCTCGTTGTTGCAGCAGGGACCCGAGACAAGATTTCCCTCCTCGCAGCAATCTAAGAAAGCTTGCCCTGAAACCGAACCTACTTCACATTCCTCATCCGTTATCTCCTTTTGTGCAATGAAGTTGCCGAGCCAATTATTCTTCTCATCATCAAAGGTAGACCATCCGGAATAATAGTATGATGAGGCAAAGATTGTTATTGCACCCTTCATGTTGAGGTATTCATCGCTATCTTCCCCATAAACAGTTTTAAGCGTGGTAAGGCCAAGTTTTCCCTCGTTGTTGGAAACCCAGGTGCGGCCAATCTTTAATTTTTCAAGGAGGATTGCAGTTCCCATGCAGGCGTTATGGGCTTTGTTAAAGGGGTTGAATCCCTTTTCAGCATTTCCGGCGCACCAGAGTGCCTCTGTTTCTGTTATGCCGCTTGGACCATATTGGCCCCATATCTCTTGGGGGTATACATGAACCTGCATCAGGCCCATCGAATGCTTGCGCCAGTTTGTCGGGGCGCACTGTGTTCCACAGATGCCCTCGGGGTCAGTTACGCATTCAGGAAAGCTGGTCAGGCCAAAATCAACATTGGAGGCTTCGCACATGTCACAGGCATTTGGATCGGAACAGTAGCCTTCTTCGTCCGGCTCATCCAGGCCTGTTTCGCCCCAGGTTATTGCACGGGCAAGCACAGGATCGGAATCCCTGATATCTGAGAATATGTCGAGTTCGGGATAGAGCTCACATTTGCTCTCGGGATCATCAGACAGGTCCGCATTATCTTGAGTATATGCATCAAGATCTATCTCTTCAGGTACTTTATTCATCATCTGGCCGCTGCATCTATAGAACGTGGAGAAAGGGGCGACCCCTTTGTCCTGGTATTGTTCAATGCTTGGCGTGGAGCCATAGTATGAATCAGAAAGCTGGAACATGTTGAAGTTGTTTGCAAATGAACAGTCAGCACAGGGAACAGGGGAGAAAACTACCGGGATTACTCCTCTTCCTGTATAGTAGACCTGGCAGAGGGAGAACCATTCTGCGTGCTGTGGGTAGGTTGAGCCGTCTACTGCCATCATTCCGCAATCTGCGCATTCAAGCGGGCCTGAGCCAATTCCATAAAGTGAATAGGGAGCGAGCCCAATTACCCCATTGTTCACGAAAGAGGGGATGAATTTGTAGATGTCCCCGTATGTCCGGGTTATTTCATCTGAATTCCATTCGCAGTAATCAATGGAACCGTAGGGGGCTGCACTGGGCTGCCCATCATCAAGAAGGAAGTACGCCCATAGTGTGGGTTTTCCATGCTCCTGGAGTATGTATTTGGAGTAAGCCAGTCCATCCCAGAGTAGGGAAGAGCCTACGCAATTCTGGGCATAGTGTGAATTGAGGCCTACGGCAACAAGGTCTATGCTGTCTTGGGCCTCCTGGGTCTCAAAAATGTAATCAATTGCATCGTAGGTGTGGTTATAGCCATAATACTCCCCGTCAATTTCAGTATAGTTGTATTTGAACTGGGGGGCAATTGCGATTAAGCATTTGGGGCAGCTGGCTTTCATTGCGATTGCCTGATCGATTGCATCATTAAGCTGTTGGAGGTTGGAGGGGTCGAAATCAAATTCAGAAGTAAGGATTACCGGGCCGGATTCCTGGAACTGGGATGCGATGTATGCAGCATGTTGAATGTTCATTGCTTCTCCGTTGCTGTGAAGGAGGTATACAGGGATCGTGTCCTTTTCAAGGAAGCATTCTGCACGCTCGGGTTGAGGGACAGGGTAGTCGAATCCATCAATGGAAGAAAGCCAGCGAACTGCGAGACGCAGGGAGTTGTTGCAGTAGCGGTTTGCATCTGCAAACTCTGCAAAATTCGAGCCCTGGCCAAGCATGAAGAAGCGCACTTGCTCCTGGCCGAAAAGGAAATTCTCAAAGTCCGGGGTGGAGATTTCCAGGAATTTTTCCTCTGTGCAGTTGGGTTCGAACCTGCACTCTCCTTCCCTGAGGTCTATGCTGTAAAAACGGTTGAAGGGGTTGGTGAATTCAAATGAATCGCTGTTTTCGCAGACCATGCAAAAGCAGTTCTGGTCTGTGGGGTCGCAGGAAATCAGGTTGTCCACATCTAAGGGTTCTGTGCGGTTTATGTCTTTCCCTTCCGCATCATAATAATTATCCATGTCTGTGCATCCGAATAGCAGGAGTGCCATCAATATGAAAATATATATTTTGTTCATGGTTCTCTACCCCATAGTGTTCCCCAAGTGCTCTTTCTTAGACTTACCCAACCTGCGGCCCTTTCTCCTGCAACTTTCCGGAAACCACCTTTCTGTGAAAGGTCTTCATTCAGGAGGTTGCGCTGTATTCCATGGCTGCAAGTATGGTTGTGGGATGGATTGACCACCTGACCGCAATAGTTGCATCTTGTTTTCCTTGCGCATGAATTGCATACTCCACCTTCAACAACAGGCCCTCCACAGGACTGGCAGTAGCGGATGCTCTTCCTTAATCCAAGCTCTAGATTCTGGTGCATTACATTCCCTACCTTGTCCCCTATCTTGGATGCGAAGTTGCCTGCTCCTGTAAGCATAGACCCAGCACGGGTGCTGGAAAGATTGGTTGTGGCGTCCCTGTACATATTCCTTGCATTAACAAGAGTTTGCCCGCGCTTGGTAACGAATGCTTGTGCTTTGTAGATAGCGAATGCTGCTGGATTCAGGAACCTGAAAAGGGTGTTCTGGGGGAACTTGTAGTGCCTAATTTCTGCATTCCTCGCCATCATGAGCTTAAACGGGTCGATATCTCTTTTCACAAGTCCGAGCTTGGATTGCTTGTCCACATATTCATCATACTGCATATATGGACGGAAACGTGATTCATAGCGGAGATAGTTGGCTGCGCGGGGGTCCAGGTGCATGCTCTGGCTGAAATCAATATATGAGGCACCGGGGTTTGCATTGCCCCAAACCGCATTCACTCCTGCCTGGTAAGCCCACATATCTTCATGGGACCTTACTACACCAGTAACAAGCTCGGTTCCTCCATACTGCCTCTTGACCATGGGGCCGGTAGCCTTTATCATCTGGCCCCTCATTCCTCCAGGGGTTACGTAGTATGGGTTGCTGTCAGAACGGGTTAACCCGGGAGTGCCCCATTTCAGGATATTGTTCTGCACCCCTCTAATTAGGTGCAGGGGAGTCATAATTGAGCCGGGTGCAGCAGCCGCGATTGATGCAAAACGCTTGAGGTTCGTTGATGTAGGGTCAAATGAAGCATAAAACCAGTTGAACATTGCAGCGCGGCCCTCTGAAGTCCTGGACTGGGTTTCGGAATATGGCCTGAGGGTGTCACGCTCCAGCTCAAATGAAGGGGGAGTTGGCCTTTCGTCCCTGTGCTCCTGGTTGGCCTGGGTAAATGCATCTTCTTTGGAATATCCCTTGTTTTTCTGGAGTTCTTCAATCGTTTTATCCATTCTGGCCTGGTATGCTGCCAGTTGCGCATCATATTTCTGGATTTCTTCTGCACGATATTGGAAAGGTTTTCCAGGAACTAGAGGAGCATCACTGTACTTCCTGTCGTATTTGGACATGAAACCCCATCTGGAAGTTATGTATGTCCTATAGGCAACACCAAAGGGAGTTCCCACTGCCCAGTTGAACATCTGGGGAACAAACTGGAGGCCCCATGCGCGCTCACGGATGTTTGCCTTGAATCCTCCCCATGTGGTCCAGGGTTGCTGGTAGCCTGCAGAGGACCACCTCCTGTACATGCCGGGGCCGAATCCCATGGCGGGACCATGGTGGAAGAAACCTGAGTAAATAAATGCGCCTCCAATGGCTGAAGAGTTGCCTCTGGGGTCACGGGTGATTGTCTCGTCCCAGACTGCATGGTAGCGGGTAAATGAATCCATGAGGCGGTTGAATTCCTTTATTCTTGGGTCCGCATTGACTCGCATATCCGGGTTGCCGAATTCTCCCGCTGCAAGCTTGGCAGCAAATTTTCCGCCGGTTTCCCTGAAGTATTCTGAAACAAGGCTTCCTTCGTATTCTGCCTTCATCTGCTTGCCAAAAGTGGAAAGCATGAATTGCTCAAGCCCAAGGTTGAACTTCTGGCTTATTGGGTCTGTGATATGCCTAGTGGTATTGATTGCATTCTTGAACCAGCCTTTGATTCCTGTGAGTTTTTCGTATTCCTGAACTTTGTCTGGCTTGAGTTTTGCAGTTGCGCCGGGCATGAGCTTCACTGCATCAAAAGAATTGAAATCATTCCAGTCCCCGGTTCTGTCTGCGTGGTTGTATAGGAGGAGAGCGACTTTTACGTGGCGCTCTTCACCGGCTCCTCCTGCTTTTGCCCAGTCCATAAGGTCCTTGGCAGCTGCCCTTTTCTGGTCTGGATCGCTGGCATCCTGGTAGTTCTTGAGCATGAGCTCCATGCGGACTTTTTCACCTAGACGGGTTCCAAAATTATCAGCAAGGTCAAGTTTGGTGGGGTCCTTCCCTGTCAAGCCGTTGAGCACATATCCTGCCATTGCAGCATAGGCTTCAGAATTCTTGGGGTCTTTCGCGGCATTTGTTTTGAGTTTCGCAAAAAGCTTGTCAATATCTGCCTGGGATGCACCCGCCAAGTTGTCCATGAGGGATTTATACTCGTTCAGCAGCTTGTTGGATACGCCACGTATTTCGCCTCCGGAAAGAATGTAATCCTTGTCCCCAAGCATTTTCCTGATTTCGCTGTCCTTGCCCAGGACAATGTCCATGAATGGCTTCTGCTTTTGGAATTTCTCAGGAGAGAATTCCTCCCAGTACCCGCCGCGCCGTATGTAGTATTTGGCATTTACTACCCGGTCGGCCTGCGCAAGCTTGAAAGTGTGCTCTTGGATAAACGGAGCAAAAGAACCTTCCTTCAGCCTTATCCAGCTGGACTTTGAAAGCTCCTCCACTCCAAGAGGCTTCTTTATGAATTCTGCAACCATCTGGTCCGTAACCAATCTCTCATCTATGCCTCTTTCCCGGCCTATGTGTGCCTTGTAGGATGACCAAAGCTGCCTGAAGCGGTCGAATTCACCTTGGGAAGTGAAATAAGTGTTTGGGTTGTCCTGCTCTATCATGCCCTTCAGGCGCTTGTAAAGGTAACTTTCAACAACAGTGTTCATGTACTTGCCTGAGGCGTCCTTGAACGTAAGTTTTTTGTCCTTGTCCAACATACTCTGGATAGCCATGGGGATATTGTGGGCACGGTTAACTTCCCCAAACGCCTGGTTTTCGACTGAACCTTTTACTTCACCCATCGGACCCCCGTAAATTTTCCAATGGGCCTTCATGTCCATGCGCCATTCGCCCTTGGCTGTGCCATATTCCTTACCGTGCTCCATTATGTCCATGGTGTCTTCTTCCACACCACCACGGGCACTTGGCCCATAAAGGGCACCCACAAGCTGGGCAAACGGGAGATTGCGTGCATTAAGATTTGAAGAAAGGGAGCGCAGCCAGGTTTCTGCATTCTTCATTACTGCTGAGAGCTTCTTGTCCAGGCCAGGCATATTTGGGTCAATTAGTCCCCAGCGCTCGTTCACTATGCGGAGGAATGAATAGTTGGCCATATCCGTTATGGAGATAGGGCGGGCTTCGCCTGCCTTGGAGTTCTCAAGTGCCTCGCGGTACTTTGAGCGGAAATAGGTTCCAAAAGTGAAATCGCTTGCACCATGGGAAAGGGTTTCTCTTCCTACAGTAAAGAAGAATTTTTTTTCGCTTGCATTTCGGCCATAGCCCCCATATTCTGATTTGATATCTGTTAGCCTGTCAACATTAAACTGCTGCTGTAGGTAGCTCTGGAGGCGCATGAGCTTGTGGCAGTCCACTGCAT
>JGI10211J34971_10002740_pt1 | contig 14238 bp, 8 predicted proteins | sample Etolagsediment_FD_34971 | JGI IMG/M metagenome (IMG submission 34971) | reverse complement strand
GAGGACCTGGGTAGCGGCCATTTTCCGGGGCTTCTAAACACGGGGAAAATAGCCATAAACAGATGTTTAGTTGAACCCAGTATTTCTCTTCAGTTCTCACCTTAAATCCAGACGTTTGTATTGCCAGCCACTTTGGTTGGGTTGGTCATGGCTGGATTCAAATTTCAAGTGCAACACCCATTGATTTAATTAAGGCTTCCAAGGGTGGGTAATGGTGATGGCGCATTTGACGACACCAATGACACCATCATCAACGTGGCTGGTATGACCGGCACGCTGGATGCGGCAAATTTCGTCTAAGTTGCACACACCATAGACATTGGCATGTGCTTTTGAGAAATTTAAATCAGGGAAAAAAGTGACCTCCAGCGCTAGCTTGGGGGGTGCATTTTTTTCTAATATAGGATAGCATTCAAGGACTAAGCATGGAGCAGTCCCATGGATGGAACGACGAATTTTAAAATTTCAGAAAAAGGTTCTGAGTCTAATTATATCAACGCGTTAGTTGAAAATGAGACCAGTTCGCAAATACTGATTCCCGGCGGCAATATCTTTTTGTCCGCAAAGTTTTTGCGCGAAGGTTACGACCTGACGCTGAAGACGCCAGATGGGCAGACCGTCTCAATTCCTGATTATTTTATGACCGACACGCCGCCGGATCTTTTGCTCGGCGACGGCTCCGTCATTACAGCAGATTTGGCAACAAAGTTGGCCGGACCGATGGCGCCGGGTCAATACGCGCAGTTGCAAACGGACCCGCAGGCGGATGTCCAAGCGGCGCTGGGTTCCGCCATCGGTTCTGTTAGTGAATTGCAAGGCAGTGTGCTGGCGACTCGCGCGGACGGCAGCCAAGTGACGTTGAGCGCAGGCGATCCCATTTATCAAGGGGACGTGCTTGAAACCAGCGAAGACGGCACGCTCGGGGTGATCTTTGCCGATGACACGACGTTTTCGTTGGCCGCGGGCGGGCGCATGGTCATTGACGAAATGGTTTATGACCCCGATGCCCAGGGTGGCGTGTTTGAAACCACCGTGGTGAAGGGTGTGTTTTCGTTTGTCAGCGGTCAGGTGGCCAAAACGGACGGCGATGCCATGGTCATCAACACGCCCAAAACGACCATCGGCATTCGCGGTTCTACGGGCTTGATCAAGTCCGGCGCGGAGGATGGAGAAGATCAGATTACATTGGTGCCCGATATTGATGGCAACTTGGGTGAGCTGATTGTTTCCAACCAGGCGGGTTCGCAAGTCTTGAATCAACCCAATGCATCGACAACGGTGTTTAGTGCGACACTACCCCCGGCACCCGTAGTGTTTATGAGCGCTCAGCAAATTCAGCAAAGCTTTGGCAACGCCTTGACCGTTTTGGTCCGCACCGAAGCGAAAAAGGCGGTCGCCAAGGTTGAACACGCCACGCGTCAAGCCCAAGACGCCGCAGAAAAAGCCACCCAGCAAAAAGGCGAAGCCGCAAAGGCCAAAGACGAAGCCGACCAAGCCCAGGACGATGCTTCCGCCGCCAAGGCCGATGCTGAAGCTGCCAAGGCTGAGGCTGAGGCGGCCAAAGCTGAAGCCGAAACGATTACGGACGCGGACGCCAAAGCGGCTGCTGAGGCCAAAATAGCGGCGGCAGAGGCCAAAGCCCAGGAGGCCCAGGCGAAGGCTGCCATTGTGGCTGAAGCTACCGCTGCCAAAGCCGCTGAGGCCGCTGCCAAGGCCGCAGCCGCGATTCAAGCCGAGCAGCAGGCTGTCGAAGCCGTTGCCGCTCAACAAGCCGCTCAGCAGTTTAGCCAGATGGCGGGCAGCGCCGCTGAAATTCAGCAGCAAGTTTTCACGCAGTTTATGCAAACGGGCGTCGTTGACCCCAACCTCATGCCGGGGGCTCCGGCGCCGGGCTTACAACAAGGTGGCCCGAACGGTCCCGGTCCCGATGGCGGTCCAGGCAATGGCCCTGATGGTGGCCCCAATGGAGGAGACGCCGCCGCCGAAGCGGCCTACAAGGCAGCCATTGAAGCGGGGGCAACGCCGGAGGAAGCCTTTAATGCGGCCGCCCTGGCAGCGACAGATGGGAACCTAGACGACCCTGGCGTTGATGTCGCACGGGCCGCCTTTGAAGAGGCTATGGCCAACGGTGCGTCGCCGGAAGAAGCTATGAAGGCTGCGCAAGCTGCGGCTCAGGCTTTTGAGTTCAATCAACAGGCCGATGGACTTGCCCCCAATGGACCGATCGACGGTTTTAACCCCAATGGGCCTCTTCCTGGCGACCAGTTTAATCCAAATGGTCCCGGTTTAGCCGCAATGGCAGGAACGGTGATTGATCCCAATGCACCGCCGCCGCCGGGTGGCTTTGAATCTAACCTACTGCCGCCAGATTTCATGACGGGTCTGGGGCAGTTTGGCGCATATGGCGGGGATCTCGGTTTCTACGATCCGTATGGGTTTAGTTCATTTGGGTTCGATCCGTATGGTGTTGGTGAATATGGGCTTGATCCCTATGGATTTGATCCCTATGGGTTTGATCCCTATGGGTTTGATCCCTATGGATTTGATCCCTATGGGTTTGATCCATATCTGTATCATGATGATGAATTTTTTGATGATGAACAGTATTATGATCAGAATGTCGTGCAGGTGTTTGATGAACATTTTGCGGGTACGTCGGGCAACGATACGTTGACGGGTACGGCGTTGAATACGAATTATTACTTCACGTATTCGGCCTTCGGCGGTACGGACACTGTTGCCGATTCAGGCGGCTCCAATCAGTTGTCTTTTGATCACCTCGACAACGTCATCCTTAAACTCACGATGTCCGGCGCCGATGCAGGACTTTTTGATATCCGCGCCGGGGTGGGCGCCGATGCGGATACATTTACCAATGCGACGTACGCGGGAGCAGCGTCCGTAAATACCATCAATTTCACGGGCGTAACCCAGTACTTGTTCTCGGACACTTCGATCGCCACTGCCTACAATTCGGGCTATGGGGCATTGGATCCGGCGGGCGTTACAGATACACCGGAAGTGGGCGACGTGTTGGTGTTAGAGGGGTTAGGGGCCAGCGAAGTGGGTTACGCCATCGCGGGGACATCCGCTGCGGATACTTTTGTTCTCGATCAAACAAGCAATGGCATGCTGGTTTTCGGAAAGGGCGGCGGCGACACATTTAAGGTTCAGACCTATGGCGCATCTGGGGCGGCATCTACCGACCACATTCTTATCGGTGGCATTTATGCTGCAGCAACCGTTGACGGAACCGGCAACAACAATGACCTGAAAGCGATAGACAATACGAGCGCGGGGACGGATGGAATTCCCGATACAAATCTCAATGTCTTTGATTATTCAACACTCGCCGCCTTTACGAACAATACCGGCAGCGGTGGACTTAACGATGGAACAAAGGGCATCGCGGTTCATCTGGACGGTGTTACGACTGAGCCCGGTGGTGATGCCTATCTTTCGGAAAATGTGACCACTCCGCAGACCCAAAGTCGTCTCAACGATATGATGTGGGATGTGGGTTCGTTTATCGGCTCAACACAAATTGATAGCATTCAGGCTGTTAGAGGGTCTTATCAGAAAATCGATGGGTTTTCCGGTAATGATTTTATGAGCATTTTGGGAACAGCCAAAATTGCGAATGTCTATGCTGGTGCTGGTGCAGACGTGGTTCAGGTGGACGCAAACCTGTTGGCCAACAAGGATCTTACAAATAGCTCATACGGCGGCATCACCAAGATGCTTTATGGTGGAGCTTCCGATGGAACCACGGATGATTCCGCCGCCGACACCCTGTCCATTCAGTTCGGTGCCAGTGCCACCCTGTCAGATGCCCAGTTTACGGGATTGGTATCTGGGTTTGAAAGAATTTCCGCGACCAATGTCGGATCTGCTGCGGGGGCAACCGTCTCATTGGATGTCAGTGCGCTGGCAGGTACATTAGCCACCTTTGTGAGCTATAATGGCAGCGCAGCGGCGAGTAATGACAGTTTCACTTTGAATGCCTCGCAAATTGTTTCCGGTACGACGACTATGAATGCGGGCAGTGGCACCGATACTCTGCAAGTCAACGTAACCACCGCGTACAATTCCGGCGGTGGGACCACGATCGCGAACTTTAACACGGTCAATTATGATGTCACCACGGGTGCCAACGGCGCCGCTGTGGTGGTGAATTTGACCGGAACAACCGGGGCGACGACGCTGACCTATGACAGCGCTACATCCGGAGCGACAGCCAATGAAACGATTACGGCCACGACCTCAACGGTTGCCGCTGGTGGTTATACGCTGAACGCGGGCGGCCAAACTGGAACGGACAGTCTTGTTTTGGCGGGGGCCGGTTCGCTTTCTTCGGCGAATATGGCGCAAATTTCGGGGTTTGAAACAATTACGCTGGGCAGCGATGCGACATATTCGATCGTGTTGAATAATGTTGCGCAGGCCTTGACCATCGACGGTTCCGCAGTAACGACCAATAGCAACACAGTCACGATCAATGGCTCAGCGGTCTCAACTTCCAATTTGACGCTCACCGGCGGGGCCGGCAATGATGTCTTGATCGGTGGCGGCGGAGCCGACTCCCTGACGGGTGGTGCCGGCAACGACACGCTGACGGGTGGTGCTGGCGCGGATACGTTTAATGTAGGGGCGGGCACAGATACTATTACCGACCTTGGAGGGGCTGCAGGTGGGCAAAGCGACGTGCTGGTCGTCTCGGCTGGCGCGACAGCAAATGCCACGATCAATGGCAGCTATACCGCGACTTCTGGCACAATTAATTCGGGTACTACTGTGATAACCTCTGCTGCAACGGCTGTAGCGACAATTGACCTGAGTGCCGCAACGTCAACTGTGAACGGTTTTACGGTTAATAATGCTTCGGGGACTGGTGGCACGTCCATTTCAGGTTCTGATCAGAACGATATTCTCATTGGTGGCGCTGGCGTCGATACCTTTGTCTTTACAAGTGCATTTGCGACCAATGGCACCGATACCATCACCAGTTACACCGCCGGAACGGATAAAATAAACCTCAATGCCTTTGAAACGGTGGGTACGCTAGTCAATCTTGCCGGTGCAACGGATGCAAACACTGCGGGAAAGGTTTTTTATCTGTTTGGAATGGCGGCAGGCGCCGCAGATTCAAGCGCTGGAGTGATTGCGGCCATCAATACAGCCGCAACGTGGACCGACACAGCGCAAACGAGCATGCTGGTCATTTCCGATAACAATTCTACAGCTGTTTATGAATGGACGGGTAACGCTGGTAGTGATGAGGCTACCGGTGATACGTTTAATCTTATGGCGACGCTGGACTCGGCTATATCAACAACGGCTGACATTGTCATTGTCTAGCAACAAATGAATAAAAATAGGGGGAAACAATCAGCGTTTTTGGTGAAGTGATAGTGATGAAGGTGATGTCAATTCGGTGATCGTTGATTTTTCAATGGGATAGATGCGGCTTAAGTTTTTTTGCGGTGTCGTTCGAATCGTCAGGCCATGTGGTTGGGGTGTAGTATTATTGTATGTTTGGCAAGGGGGGCGTTGTAAAAATATGATTTGGAATGTAATACTTACGAATTATTAGCTTTTTCGCTATATTCCATGAGCTTATGTTCGTATATTGTGCGCGTGAAATTGGCGTAAACCCCGTGGGGCTTTAATGATTCGTATGAAAACTTTTAAATCCGCGTTGCTCGGCAGTGTTTTTGCTGTGACTTTATCTCTGTCACTGGCAAGTGCTGTTGATGCTGCGAGTTTGCTGGATGACGTGGCGGCGATGCTGTCCACGCATGAACGGATCAAAGCGGCGGAAGCCGACGTGGCGGCGGCGCGCGCCAATTTAGATGTCAGCAAAGGCGGCTATTACCCAACGGCCAGCGTCACCTCCAACATCGGCCATGAAAAGATTTACACCCAAAACCCCTTAGCCACCGCGACGAAAACGGCATTGGCTGCACGGGAACTGGATTTGGGTCTTAAGCAGACTTTGTTTGATTTTGGCGCCACGGATGCCGGTGTTGAAAGCTCTTCTTTGAGCGTCGATCAAGCCCTTGCGACCTTGGACCAGACCCGTCAGGCTGTTTTGCTGGCCGGGTTGAGCGCCCAGTTGAATTTGGCCAGCGCCAAGCGTGTCTTGGACCATCAGATCCAAAGCGAAGCCAACATCAAGCGCCAAACCGATCTTGAACATGCGCGGGTGGAAATCGGTTCCGGTATTTCCACCAACGAATTGCAGTCCAAAACCCAACTGGCCGGGGCACAGGCCGCACGGGTGCGCGCCGAAGGCGCGTTGCGTCAAGCGGTGAACCGCTATCGGGCCGTGTTTAACACCGTTCCCGCAGATCTCGAAAAAATCGATGTGCCGGACGTTTCCCGCGTCGTCTTGCCGACAAGCGAAGAAGACCTCGTTCGGGCTGCTCTTGAAGACAACCCGCAGGTTTTGGTGACGTCCATCGCGGCGGAAATTGCCAATGCAACGATTGCAAGCTCGTTTGCATCGGGTTATCGCCCGGTGGTTACGGCCAGCGTCGATCAAAAATACAAACGCGATGTCGGTGGCACCATTGGCGACAAGAACGAAATGTTGGTGAAGGTTGAAGCCACCTTTGATTTCAACATGGGTTGGACCGCGCAAAATACCCTTTTGGCCGCAAAATCCAGTCATTCTGCCGCTGCCAGCCGTTTGAAAGACACCCGCAATCAAATCGAAGAGCAAGCCCGCAACGCTTGGCAACGGTTGGAAACGGCGCGTCTGAATGCCGATTTCTTGGAAAACCAAGCCCATATCGCGACGGAGTTTTTAGGCTTGGCGCGTAAGGAACTTGCCCTGGGACAGCGCTCCTTGATTGATGTCTTGTCTGGTGAAACGTCTCTCATCAATGCCTTGGTCGCCGCAGATCGCGCCAAAACGGATGTTGATATCGCCATTCTGACCGTTCTGAACACGATGGGTAAGCTTGAACTTTCCGTGTTACAGTAAGACCGTGCCGGGTTTGTTTCCGCCACATTAGATGGAAGCGGGATACGGGGACGCGGACATGGACGAATTTTTAAAACGTCTCAAAGCCTATCCACTTGTCACTTTGGAGCTCGTTAGCGCCTCATTTTTCGCCAACGTGCTTGCCTTGGCGTCATCGCTGTTCGTGATCCAGGTGTTGAACCGTTACGTTTCGCATGGGGTGGGCTCCACCTTGATGACCCTGACGGCGGGGGTTTTGATCGCGATTTTCTTTGAAATCGGCTTTCGTCAAATCCGCCTGACCATCGCCAATGCCCTGTCAGAGCCTTTTGATCGGGCCAATGCCAGCGGTTCCTTCGAGGTTTTGACCGGGGCACGCGCAGAAGTTTTGGCGCAAATGACGCCGGGGCAAAAGCGCGAAGCCGCATCGGCCGCGGATGCCATTCAACAGGCCTACGCCGCGCCCAATATGGTGGCCTATTTCGATTTCCCCTTTGCCTTTGTTTTTTGGCTTGCGCTGTTGATGATCAGTCCGCTCTTGGCGATGATTGTGATCGTCTTTGTCTTGATCGTCGTGGGTTTGGGTTGGGTCAATCTGAAAGCCATGCGCAGGCCGACGGAACAAATGCAAACCAAAATGGCCGAACGCCAGGGGCTGTTTGACAGCGCTATTCTCGATCCCGACACCGTGCGCGCTTTTACCGCTGAGACCTTTTTGCGTCAGCGTTGGCGCGACATGTATAAGGGCTTGGATAAGTTGCGCGCCAGTGTGGCCTCGCGACAAGGTGGGGTGCAAAACCTGACCCAGGGCGTACAGGCGCTTTTGTCTACGGCGATCATCGCCACCGGTGGCGTGTTGGTGGTGAACGGGGATTTGGACGTGGGCTTGCTGATCGGCACCAACATCTTGGCGACGCGGACGCTGGGGCCTGTGATCCGCATCACCCAATCGGTTGGATTGCTCACCAATGCCAAGGTGGCGCGGTTGACGTTAGATGGCCTGATGCGTTTGCCGCGTGAAGCCAAACGCGGCTCCGCCTTGGGGATCTACAAAGGCGGCATTGAATTTAAAGACTTGGCATTTGTTTACCCGGGTCAGCCAGCCCCCTTGTTTGAAACGCTCAACATTAAGCTGGACCCCGGCGCGTTGTTTGTGGTGTCGGGCGCAAATGGCAGCGGCAAGACGACGATGGCACGCCTGCTGGCGGGTTTGATGACGCCGTCGCGCGGGCAAATCTTGGTGGATGGTGTTGATTTGGTTCAAGTGGCGCCCGAATGGTGGCGTCGCCAAATTGTCTATCTGCCCCAAGAACCCGGTTTTTTTAGCGGCACAGTTCGGGAAAACATCACTGCTTATAGCCCCGACATGACGGAAAAAGACTTAAATACCGTGATCCGCGATGCGGGGTTAGAGGCGTTTTTTTCCACCAGCCGCGAAGGGTTTGACATGGTGTTGCAAGCGGGTGGGCGAAACCTTCCGCTGGGCATTCGCCGCCGCCTTGCCCTGGCCCGCGCCCTTTCGTCCGAAGGTCGTCTGGTGATTTTAGATGAACCCACCGAAGGCCTCGACGGCGAAGGTGCCCAACAGATGGGGCGGGTGATGAATGTTTTACGGCAAAAGGGCTGCACCATCATTGCCTTGTCGCATGACGCCAACATCATCAAAGGCGCACCGTTTATCTTGGACTTGAATGTGAAGCCGGTCCCGCGTTTGTTGAAGGCGCAAACGACAACGACCGACGGGGTGGATCAGCAGGTGAGCGCATGAGCATACAGCCAGCCCTCAACATCAGCCGACAAACGCATCTGTTTTTGTATGCATTGATCGGCCTTGTAACCTCCTTCTTGATTTGGTCAATGATCGGCCAACTCGACGTGGTGAGCTTTGCCGTGGGGGACGTTGTGCCCTCGTCACAGGTGAAAACCGTGCAGCACTTGGAAGGCGGCATCGTCCGTGAAATCTTGGTCCGTGAAGGTGATCGGGTGGCCCGTGGTCAGCCTTTGGTGGAATTGGAATCCACCGCGAGTGGAGCCGATGTGCAGGAACTGAACGCCCGCATTGCGTCGTTGATCGCAGATGTGGCGCGCTTGAAGGCCGAAGTCCATGGCGAAGATATCGTCTTTCCCGACGGCTATGAAGACGCTCATGAAGACTTGGCCCGCCAAGCCCGGGCTTTGTACACTGGGCGGCTCAATCAGTTTAAAAATGATATGGCCACGCAGTCATCGCTGGTCGATCAGCGCATGCGCGAGGGCGACGAAATTTCCGCTCGACTGGCCAATACGCGGCAAAAACGCACTCTCTTGAAAGAACAAGTGGCGATCAGCGACGAGCTGTTGAAACAAGACCTGACCAATCGCATGGTTCACCTCAACTTGTTGAAAGAGCTTGCGAATTTGGATGGCATGGTGTCCGAGGATACGGCGGCGCTGAACCGTTTGGGTTCGGCAATTGAGCAAGAGCGCCTCAACATGGAAAGCATCGAAGGACGGTTTCGCATCGAAGCGCGCCAAGAGCTGGATGACAAAAGTCGTTCCCTTGAAGAGTTTCAAAATCGTGTGCGCAAATTTGAAGACAGCTTCAAACGCAGCGTCCTGGTGTCTCCGGTCGAAGGTGTGGTGATGAACTTGCACGTGGTGACGCGGGGTGGTGTTATTCAACCGGGCGGCGCGGTTGTGGATATTGTTCCGGTGGGCGACGCCATGGTGATTGAAGCCAAGCTTTTGCCACAAGACGTCGGTTATGTCAGTGCAGGCCAACCCGTACGGGTGCGCTTGGCGTCCGGCGATGGGGCACGCTTCCAACCATTGGACGGCACGGTGTCTCATGTCAGTCCCGACACCGTTGAAACCAAGGACGGAACCACATTTTATAAGGTGCGCATCAAAACCAAGGTCGATTATTTTGAATCTTCGGGGCAACGTTATCAGTTGGTGCCCGGCGTGCAGGTGATGTGTTCCATCATCACCGGGTCGCGCTCCGTCATGCAATACTTGGCCTCGCCGTTTTTAGGCTCGGTCAGCACGGCCCTTCAAGAACGTTAAAATTTGTTCAGCGCCGCATCGCCGACATACGGATTGTGGGCGCGTTCTGCGCCAAACGTGCTGGTGGGGCCATGGCCGGGCACGAAGGTGACGTCATTGCCCAAGGGCCAAAGCTTTTGCGTGATGGACGCCACCAGGGTGTCAAAATCCCCACGGGGAAAATCGGTGCGGCCAACGCTGCCCTGAAACAACACATCGCCCACTTGGGCCAACTTTGCCTCGTCGCTATAGAACACGATGTGCCCCGGGGTGTGGCCGGGGGTGTGATAAACAGCAAGGGTCTGGTTGCCAAAGCTCACCGTATCGCCGTCATGAAGCCAGTGATTGCCAGATACGTCACGACCGCCGCCGATGCCAAACTTCTGCCCACCCGCAACCACTTTGGAGGTGATGAATTCATCGTCTTCGTGAGGGCCAAAAATCTCCGTGCCGGACCGTTCGGCCAACTCCATGGCGCCGCCGACATGGTCAAAGTGGCCGTGGGTCAACAACACCTTGTCGATCTCAAAGCCGATTTCAGCAACGGCCTCCAAAATCACGTCAACGTCCCCACCGGGGTCAATGACCACCCCCTTCATCGTTTCCGTGCACCACATCAAGGTGCAGTTCTGCTGCAAGGGGGTGACGGGAATGATGGTGGCGGTGAGGCTCATGGGGGGCTCCGGCTGTCAATTCGCTCTCTAGGTTATACGCGAACCTTTATAGCGAAGCTACACTATGGCCGCCATCGGACTTTGTAAGGCGTTAATCCAGCGGTGTTTTTTCCCACGCGGAAGGATCGACACAGGCCCTATAGGCATGCCAGCTGGCGAAGCCGATAACCGGCAAGGTGACGGCCAAACCGATGTACGCCGTGACCAACCCGGCACCGACGAAGATGACGATGAGTCCGGCCCACGTCAACATCACGCCCTTGTTGCGCATCACCACCCAAAAACTGATGATCCCCGCCGTGAACACATCCACCTTGCGATCCAGCATCATCGGCAAGGTGATGACGCCAAAGACAAAAGCCACCGTCGCCATGATGGCCCCGATGATGGAGCCCGTCAGCAGGAAGATAAAGCCATCGATGGTGAACAGGGATGTGTGAACAATCATGCCCAAGTTCATGCCCGCATGGGGGAAGGAGAGGGCAAAAATGAGAACGGCAAAACGGCTCCACAGCATGGCAAACAGCACAAACACAAAACCCGCCATGAGAATTTGATAGCTGTTTTTGCGCCAGGCAAAAAGGCCCAGGCCGATTTTTGGCTGGCTGCCGAAATCAAACCGTCGACTGATGTCATAGATGCCAAGCGCCAAAATGGGCCCGACCAGGATAAAAGCACTGGTGAGCGGATAGAGCAGATATTGCATCTCAAAATAATTAAGGCCGACGGCTATGATCAGGCCAAGAACGGAATACAGAAGGCCATGCATGATGCTTAAGCGAGGAGCGCGGAGAAAGTCTGCCCAGCCTTTGCTGAGCCAAACAAACGGCGCGCCAACATCGACTTTGATGGCGCAGTCCGAAAGTGATTTCCTTGGAGTTGTTTGTGAAATAACACCGTTCATAAAACTTTACCTCTGCGTTGAAAATCCGGGTGCGAGCTGCGGCGTGGATGCTGGAGGATTGGGTGCCTTGGTGATGGAGACATCAATGACATTGATGAACGAGTTCCCGTCCGGCGCTATGAAAAATAGGTCTTTTTTCAGGTTAAATATTTTTGGTTTAATCGTTAGCCGCCCCCCCCCACCTCGTCAATCTGTAGGGGATGATAGTCAACTAAAATCATTCTGAAAAGTAAGTTCGCTATCACAGCGTCTTTCACCCCGGTGAAGAGGTGGGGCTGCAAGGCCTCTCCTCTCATTTTGGGATCTGTTTTTGCTGCGTTGGACGTTTTTGCATTTTTGAGGATGAATGCGTTAAACAGATAAAGTCCTGACGACGGTCTATGGTCGAGGGCTATGCTGTTTGTGTGTCTTGAGATTCCTCTTTTCCCATCAACTGGCGATAAGCTTTTATGCCTTTGCGGCGGTGGGCGCGGTTGACTTTCAGCTTGTTGGCAATCTCCTCGCGCTCTTTGTCGCTTTTTGCTGAGTCAAGTTTATCCTTCAGCTTGCGTTCCTTCTTTTTCATTTTCGCGAGGATATCGATCAACGCATCTTTTCTTTTGGCGTCGTCTTGGTCGAGGGCTTTGTGGAGATACTTTGCGATTTTGCTATTTTTCATGAGCTGATCAATCCAGTTCCCAGGTGTTGCGCATCAATCCAGATATTAGGCCTGGATTGTTTCATCCTCGTGTATCGCGGTGATTTCTTCTTCGGACAGGGCCAGGAGCTCTTCCGTTTCTTTCGACATGGCATCCTTGGCGGCAAACAGCGTTTTGGCCACATCGGCAAGATGCCAAACGGCGTCTCGCGCATACTTTAAATCGTTCATCAAGGACGAAGCCATGATCGCGGAAATTTTTCCTTCGCGGATCAAGGCATCTAATTTCCCATTGGCGATGATGTTATCTTCGTTGATGGACACCTTGAAGGCGTCGAGGGCCAAAATGTCGCGGTCGTCCTCATCGGCGATTTCCAGTTCATGAATTTCGCGAAGCATTTCAGCAATTTGGACGCGAAGCTTGTTGTATTCGTGGCGAATGTCTTGGTTACTGGAGTGAATATAAATCCCAATGTTTTTGCGCAGGTGCTTGATTTCCTTAACACCGCTGACGATGCCTAAGCACGCATCGCGGAGCTCGAACAGGCGTTTGGACTCGTCTGCAGGAAGGTGCGTTTGTGCTTTGCTGATAAATTCCAAGATGCTGGCATAGAGCGCTTTGACCTTGTTGTTGTATTGGTGATCGAGATCATACTCCAGGGTTTTTCGGTTGATATTGGCGTACTGACTTAAATCTTCGGACGAGAAAATTACGGCGGGATCAAAGTTCAAGCCATGCGCCATGACGTTCACGGCGTTGGTGTAGAGGTGAATGGTTTCTTGGCGCACCGACGCAAGCAGGGTTTCGGGGAAGTCAAATGCGGATTCATGGATGTATTTGGGCGTCGACATGTCTTCGTGCGGTTTCGCGATGACGCGCTGGAGGAACTCCACCAGACGTGGCACTGTCGGCAACATCACAGCGACGCCAATGACGTTGAAGACCGTATGAAACACGGCCAGCTTTAAGGTGTAATCATCGGCGGCAATGCCGAGCGTGGCGGATATTTTTTCCACCATCCAGACGATTTGGTGAATGAAAATAATGGTGATGGCACCGGTCACACCGTTGAAAATGAGATGCGCCGCCGCCAAGCGCTTGCCTTGGTAATTGGCGCTCATGGATCCGATGATGGCGGTGATGGTGGTGCCGATGTTCGCCCCGATGGCCAGTGCCAAGGCATTTTCATAGGTGATTTGCCCGGCCGCCAGCGCAGTGATGATCAACACCAAGGTGGCGTGGCTCGATTGCATAATCACCGTTGCGGCCATGCCGATTAAGGTGAACACAATCAAGCCCGCATACCCTTCAATGGCGAATTCGGCGAGATTGATGGTTTCGCGGAAGGTTTCAAACCCTTCCTTCATGTAGTGAATGCCCAGGAACAAAAAGCCCAGTCCTGACAAAACATAACCCAGGCCCTTTAAGGTCTTGGATGTCTGGAACACCAAAATGATGCCAAAGGCCAGCATGGGCATGGCGTAGGCCGCTATATCGACCTTAAGGCCAAAACCCGCGATCAGCCACGCCCCGGTCGTGGTGCCGATGTTGGCGCCGAAAATGATTCCAATCCCCGCGTTCAACCAGATCAATCCGGCGCTGAGAAAAGAGATGGTGATGATGGAAACCAGCGAGCTGGACTGCATGATGGTGGTGGAAACGATGCCGAAAGATACGGCTTTCCACAGGCTGTTCGTGGTCCGGTTGAGCACGCTTTCCAGAAACCCACCGGTAAACGCGCGAAAGCCTTCTTCAAGAAACAGCATGCCGAACAAGAAGATGGCAATGCCAGCGGCAATTTCTTTGGTGTTGGGGCTGATCCAAAAGCCGTACGCTAAGATCGCAAAAATGGCGGGAAGCATCATCCGCTTGAGCATGTACAGCCCTTCACGCTAAGTGTTGGTGGAGAAAGATCTCCCGAATGTCGAATGCTAGTGCAGCGACTCAAACGGAAGGTTCAGGCCGTCGTTGAACGGCGGCAAGGATGGATTGTGCGGGCTTTGTCCAGACGAAGGGTTTTGGGGATTTGTT
>JGI10211J34971_10002739_pt1 | contig 14238 bp, 12 predicted proteins | sample Etolagsediment_FD_34971 | JGI IMG/M metagenome (IMG submission 34971) | reverse complement strand
CGTCCACAGAAACGGAACTTTGCAATAAGTAAGGATAACCATTATTGATGTTATAACTGAAATCTTCTGCCCAAACATCTTCAAAGTCCCAATTAACATAAGTATTTGCAGCATAAGGTGATGTCATGTTTGAAGTAAGTCTGCCTTCGGCATCACCGGCTGTGGTATATTGAAAACTCGTTTCCATATCCCAATAATTACCGCTCATTTCGTAAGCACCGGTTGTATCAACCGCTCCGGCAAAGCCCTTATCTTCAGGATTTGCAACACCATTATAAGCCACATACCCGGTTGAAAAAGAATTCGTGATGATTCCCTGCTGATTCTTTCCTATGAAACCACCCAAAAGAGCACTGTTATCGTTATGATCGCGAATCACATTTCCCTTGGAATAACAATTGGAAATGCTACAGGCATTATAAGTTATTCCTATAAAACCACCTGCATACATGGGAAACCATGAATAAGCATTTGTTACATTTCCTGTGGCATAGGAATTTTCTACTGTACCGCCACTCTGCTGAGTACCGATAAATCCTCCCGCTGCTCCGCTGCTGACATTTCCTGTGGCGTAACAGTGAGCTATAGTACCATCGTTCAATGCGGCAAAACCTCCGCCAGAACGTATTGCAAAAGGGATCACTTCACCCGTGGCATGTGAATTTGTGATCGTGCCAGTATTATAATTTACAAATCCGCCAGCGTCTCCGTTTCCTCCACCGCTGACAAAACCGGCGGCATAGCAATTATCGATTGTTCCATTATTGCTACCTACAAAACCACCTTTGGAATCGTTGCTGTTTGTTAAATCTGCAGTGGAATATGAGTCGGTTATCGTCCCTCTGTTCAATCCCACCAATCCGCCTGCATCTCCTGATATGGTTCCATCCGTATAAGAGTTTGTAATTGTGCCATCAAGCCACAGTTCTCCCACCAGTCCACCTGTGCGTCCATTGCCGTTGATAACGACGTTGGCAAAACAATTGTCAATCTGGCCAAAACATTGCCCCACAAAGGCACCTGTGCACAAGTTACTGCAGGTAATATCGACATCGATCAATCCTAAGTTTTGAATCACGCTTACCTCTGTAGTAATACCATATAGACCATTATAATTGGTTGTACGGTTTATATACAATCCACTGATAGTATTTTCAACTCCATCATATCTACCGGCAAATTGGCCAATTGGCAGCCAACCATAAAAATTACCAGTTCCATCCGGGAACCATGTTTGCGTGGGAGAAGCATCTATGTTAGCGGTTTGAATGTAATGACTGGTCCAGCGGGTAGCCGAATTCGGATCGGGGACAATGGAATCCGGCGCAGTAATCCAAAATAGATTTTCCAGAGTTTCTATCTGATAAGGATCTGCTTGGGTACCACCGCCCATCGCTGGGGCAACGGCGTTTTGAGACCAAAGTGATGTGCTAAGCACGCAAAAAATTAAAATCGAGACAAAGGATTTCATTTCTTCCTCCGTTCAGGCGAGATGCCTGATTTGTTAATCTTTTTGTTCTTCATTTTATGCCCTATAAATTACAGATCACAATCTCTGTGCTCTTTATGAACTCATCGGTTAGGTATAAAACATACTGTGCAGTGATTCACTTGATTGAAAATCTTTGTCGGTGTATTGGGGGCAGATACCAAGCGATTTTCTATCACCGGCAAAAGCTACCCACAGCCACTCCAGTGTCTGAGTAAAAGCACTTGCTATGAGCAGCAATAAACCAAAAAGCATATATTCCTTTTTCGGGAAACCTCCTTAACATTTTTTTAATCATTTTACAAGTATCATCTTTTTATATTCCGTTGGCTCACCATTTATGATAAGATTGTAGAGATAGATTCCCGGAGAAGCATCCTTTCCCGAATCATCCTTTCCATTCCAATAAATCGTATCACTCTCATCTTGCTGTGTAACAATGGAAGGTAATTTTTTCACCAGTTCTCCCCGCATATTATAAATTGAGATAGAAACCAAACCTGGTTTATCAAGCGTAAAACTGATCAGTGCGCTTGAATGAATGGGATTCGGATAACTCTTCAATTCATAGACCACTGGCGGTTCAAGTTCGGGCTGGATTATAGAAGGATCGGGAATCGTTATCTCTACTGTCCTATCGTACACCTGTGAAAAACCACTTAAATCTATACTCTCAAGCCAATAATAGTATGTTTCTCCGACATATAATACATCTCGATCAAAGTAGGTATAATAGTTTGGTTCGCTGCTTGTGCCGTGTCCCGGTATTAATTCATCATTAATCGACTGGGAGGAGCTGAAATCCTCGAGCTGGTTTCGATAAATATTCCATCCGAGGTTATCATTTTCTGAAGCGGTTTGCCAGGAGAGAGCTAATGTCTCGGTTATGTATTGAGCAGTGAAAGTCGAAAGAATAACAGAAAGAGAATGATCTCCCTCTGAAGAAAAGGTGAACTCGCTGAATCCATCAATTCCATCCAAGTAAAGAAGATCATCGTTGTTTACATTAATATCGTCAGATCCATCATCATACAGCAAATATCCAAGGTTCACGAAATCACCTGTTCCATATTCGCTTCTTTTCCAGAGCTTAATATCAGTTACTTCTCCATCAGGTGTATCTTCAAAAATGGATGGATTGACACCTGGAATATTATCAATAAGAAATTCAGCCCTTGTAGAGAACGTAAATCCTGTATGATTTGTAATCAGATAACTTCTATTACTAACTCTAACTTCAGAACCGATGATGCCGGTAAGATTTGTCGGCTGAACGTTGTACTGACTTACTGTAATATCATTTGAACCTGTGGCACCGGAAACATTTGAAAAGTCGAGTGTTACTCCTGTGCCGGTGAATTCAATCGGATCGGGATCGGGAGTAGCCGGTGGAATCGATTGAGTAGATACAACATTGGGATTATCAGTTGTTGTGAATGTCTTATCATCGCCATAAGTTGTTCCGATTACGTTAGTCGCCTTAACTCGATAATGATAGGTGGTATATTCATCGAGTTCGTTTAACGATGAATGAACTGACTCATTATCTCCACTCGTGAAGGGACTTTCAACTGCCGCGACTTCCGATCCATAACTTTCTGTCAAACCATATTCGAACACAACCGTTGTATTTGCCTCATCACCATTCACCGTTCCGTTCATCGTTGCAAAAACATGATTAACGCTCGAAGCGCTGTTCGTAGTTGCAGTAGGAGCAACATAATTCTCAGTAGTGAATGTTGCAGGAAAATTAAATTCAGAATATGCGGTGCCCACAGAATTGGTTGCATACGCACGGACGTAATAAAATGTATTGGCATCTAATCCGGCAAGCTGACTCGTGAATAATCCTGTTCCTCCTCCATCTTCCGTATAATTGTCTCCACAATTGCTCAAATTAGGACCCGAAGAAGTTGACCAGCAAATTCCTCGAACAGTAACGGTAGCACCACCATCAGAAGTGACATTCCCACCTCCCTGTGCAGTAAATTTTGTGATGTCGCTAATGCTCGCAACGGTTACGGTTGGAACAACAGCGGATATTTCATCTGACACCGATATATCATCGATGCGAACATTACCGTAATGGGCCTGTATCCTTATATAATGAGCTTCTGAATTATTTACCGGAATATTGTAGGTTGATGATGAAGTACTTGAGATGGTTACATACATATTGAAATTATACATCACTTGTGTGAAGCTGTTGCCATCTATTGAATAGAGTACTTTAACATCAGTTGCCACATCCAATAACTTTGCTGCTTTGAATGTAATGGTTCCGACTCCATCTTCAAAATAATGACTCGATACTTTTCCTGAATTATAACCACGTAGTTCAAGCTCGTAATCGCTTCCGGAATTATACATTACGACATCATAGAACAACCAGTCATTTCCACTGAATGTCATAACATTGTAAGGCCATGTCGGGGTATACCCAGACCATGCTGATGCATCATCAAAATCTTCGGTCGCAAAACCAGCCCATGCAAAAGCATGAATTGCAATTAATATAATAATTATTACTAATTTTCTCATCATTTTCACCTTCTGAAATTTTGTTTGTAATATAAGATGCAATTCCTGTGCCAAGAAAGGTGGTGCGTTGAAATAGTATCTAATTGAAATTTATAATCTGCTGATATTGGGTAAGTTATGTGTCTATAATGGAATTTTTTGCTTGTTGCTTATAATAATCTAAATTGTCCTAAGTGTCTTATATGTCGGACAAAGTGTCGCCCTAAAAAGACAATCGGTCAAAGCCCGTACTTTTCCAGTTTCTTATAGAATTGACTCCTGCTGATCCCGAGTAACTCCGCAGCTTTTGTTTTGTTATACTTTGCTTTTATAAGCGCTTTTTTGATAATATCCTCTTCAGTTCTGTCAGTGAATTTATCAAGGAGGAGTCCATCTTCATCTTTTGTATTACCTAATTGCTGATTACTTTCTTCTCTCCTCACATCCTTCAGAACAAGGTGATCGCTATCTATCATCGAAGAATCAGTCAAGAGTACCGCACTTTTTATCACACTTTTCAATTCCCTGATATTCCCGGGCCACGAATAATTTTCAAGGAGTTTGGTGGCAGATTGCGTGAATCCAGTAATATTTTTATGATATGCAGTATTTATCTCATCGAGAAAATACTGTGCAATAGTCAAGATGTCATCTTTGCGCTCTTTCAATGTAGGGAGATCGATCTTGAATTCATGGATTCGATAGAACAAGTCCTCTCGCATGGCTCCTTTCTTAACATCTTCATAAATATCATTATTTGACGCGACAATGATTCTCACATCGACTTTTGTAGATTTCTCATCTCCGAGTCGCTGGATTTCTTTCTCCTGTATTGCTCGTAGAAATTTCGGCTGGAGATTGAGCGGCAGATTGTTTATTTCGTCGAGAAAGAGCGTACCACCGTGGGCCAACTCAAATTTTCCTTTCTTTTGATCAGATGCCCCTGTAAATGCTCCCTGCGTATGACCAAAAAGTTCACTTTCAAACAAACTTTCAGGAATTGCTCCGCAATCAACCGGCATAAAGGGCTTATCCTTTCTTTCGCTGAGATTATGAATCCCACGGGCTACTAACTCCTTACCGGTTCCACTTTCTCCGGTTATGAGCACATCGGTATTTTTAGTGTCCGCAACATGCTTCATCAAATGAAGGATATTTTTCATGCTCTCACTTTTGCCGATGATCTGATAGCGTTTTCCCGCATCTTGCGAAGAGAGGAGTTTTTCGTATGTGCGCCGTATCTCTGATATCTGCTCATGGAGAGTGAGATACTTTTGTGTTCTCTCAATCGAATACTGTATATCTATGAGATCGAAGGGCTTGGCAAAAAAATCCAGAGCACCTTCCCGCATGGCTTTGATGACGCTCTCCATATCTCCGTGTCCGCTGATCAAGATCACAGCAATCTCAGGATCGAATTCAAGCATTTTTTTCAAGAGGGTAATACCATCCATTTCCGGGAGTTTCAGATCAACAATCGCTATGTCGATAGAGTCTGAGTAAAGGATTTCAAGCGCTTGTGAAGGTTTTTCTGCTTTGAGCACGTTAAAGCCGCAATCGATCAAATATTCGCTTATCTCATCCCGATATCCTTTTTCATCATCGACGACAAGTATTGATAATTTTTTCATTATTTTCCTATATTTCTATTTCTTCCCGGAGTATGCCGGCAACTCAATTCTCATGATAGTAAACTTTCCTTTATCGCTTTCCATAGAAATTGCCCCGTTCATTTCTTGAATAATGCCGTAACAGATAGAGAGTCCAAGCCCGGTTCCTTTAGTTTCCTCTTTCGTCGTATAAAACGGATCGAATGCTCGCTCCAGATTTACAGAATCTATCCCGCAGCCGTTGTCTTCCACTTCGATATACATTTTCTTCTTTTTGGAATACGCTCGTAGGATGATCTCTTTTGTGTCGTCCAATTCATCATATTTTTCATCCAGGGCATCTCTTGCGTTAGAAAGGAGATTAAGTATGACCTGTTCCAGGCGGTATTTATTTCCCACTGTTTGGGGCAGATCGGGCTCCATTTCTTCAACGATCCTAATATTGTGATTTTTAAACTGTTTATGAACAAGGGAGAGGGCATTATTCATGATCTCGACGACATCTAACTTTTGGATAGTTTCTTCCTTCTGATCCCTTGAAAAAAGCCGTATATGCTCTATTATCTTATTGATCCTTGTGATGTTTTCATCAATGAACGCAGATTTTTCTGCGAGATATTCTTTCGTGATATTCTTATTGCTGAACTTATGAAAGAGGTTCTGTGTTGCGAGTTTTATCAGACCAATCGGCTGGTTGATCTCATGAGCGATACCTGCTGCCATTTGTCCAAGTGATTCCAGCTTGGATTTTTGGATGACAATCTGTTCCTGCATGCGGCGTTTTTCTGTCTCTTCCATGACTTTCTTTTCAAGATTTTGATTGAGCTCTTTCAGTTCCTTATCAACCAGCTCTAATTTCGTCTTTTGTTCTAATATCTGAGCATTCATTTTTTCGAGTTCATTATTTTTCTGCTGGAGTATCTTCTTTTCATGCTCTGTGCGTTCCACTTCCATTCTTATTTTTATCTCCTGGATGGCACGATTTTTCTTTTCATCAGAAAGCAAATCCTTATGCTTCTCAATCAATTTGTAATATTCCAGTGCTTTTTTGTATCGTGATTTCCTTTCAAAAAAAGACGCAAGGCTTGAATACACTTCAATCAATATGACACGATAATTTCGTGGTTCGGAAACAGCAATGCATTTATCGAGATATTTTTTCTCTTGCTCAGTATTTCCCATCCTTGCATAGACATAGGCAAATTGCTGATAAATGTATGCTATTCGCTTCCACTCATTCACCCTTTCAGAATAATCCAGGGCTTTTTTAAGTAGAGTGAGAGCTTCTTCATTCTTGTCTTCATCTGCCTTCAGCATAGCAAGGTTTTGGTACGCATTACTAAGACCTGCAAAATCATTGATTGATTCTTTTATTTCAATCGCCTGTACGATCAATTTTTCTGCTTTGGTCTTTTCGTTTAAAAGCATGAACACTCTTCCAATATTATCTTGTGCCACAGAGATCATGTAGGGAAAGTTGATTTCTGTGCTAAGCTGCAGAGATTCCTGATAATACTCCAAAGCTTTATTGTAATCTTTTAACTGTTGATATACTCCGCCAATATTGTTCAGAATTGTAGTGGAGGATTTGGGATTGTCATATACTGGGCGCAGTTCGAGATTCTTCTGAAAATAATGAAGAGCTTTTTCAAGGTCATCCCAATGCCTATAAACAAGTCCAATATTGTTATAGACAGCTCTTAACCCATACCAGTAATTTTCTATTTTGAAGAATGGTTCAGCTTTCAGATAATTTTTTAACGCATGAAAATAATCACTTTGATGGAAATAGCCTAATCCGATATGCAAATATGCCATTCCCTGACCAACGCCGAATTGGTACTTATCCGAAATCTCTAATGCTTCTTTACTGATGGTGATACATTTGTTCGGATCTGAATTCATCAATCCGTACGCCTGTGTAATGAGCTCACGAACCTTTGCAAGATCAGTATCTTTAGGGGATTTATTTTCGTTTTTCATATTTTACTTTCGAGCTGTTGAATAGTTCACAAGGAATAAAATTATTGTAAAGAAAAAAGAATTGAATGCTCTGGTTTGAACACACCTTTGTGTTAAAAATAAAAATCAAATCCAATGCTGAGGGAGTTTACATTCTTGATCGTCTTGCCAAAGATAATATCATTCCTCCATGTGATAAAGGGATGGAATGGAATATGATTGTCAGGTTCCCAGCCAAGGTTTGAGATGATGCCGAAAAGTGTTTCGTCATGTGTACCGTAATCTATGTATCCAATCGTACCAATCGATGAATTCAACCATCCAAATAATACCTGTTCAAGCACTATACCGACAGAAACGAATTTGTCATCCTTACTCTGAAAATAAGTTACATCTAATCCGTATCTTTGATTCTCTCCGGACTTGAGCAATAACCGAACACCTGCATGGAAAATTGTTTCCTTACCAATGAGTCCATATCCTGCTTCAGGACGGAGCATGAAACTTTTTGTTTGATGCATGTAAGTAACTGGCTTTGATGCATCAAGATTGGAGAGATAAAACCCGTGAGCTCCCGTGTAGAGCTGATCCTTCAGGCTGAACACAACAACGCCTACATCTTTATAGGATATATAGATCAGTTGCTTATTGAGATCATAGATATTCGACCACACCGTGCTTTTTTGTGAGACTTCCTGCAACAATCGCCAGACCAGTTCCTGAGAAGGTTTTTCCTGAGAAAGAGTTTCTTCTAAGATCGTATATCTCGTGCCAGGATTTTCACCACCAAAAGTTATTTCTGGATCACTGACATAGAAATTCGTCATGACTTGATAGTTTTTATTTTTATTTCTTGTAACAACAATTTTTTTATCAACCAATTCTACAATAGCGGAATGCCCCTCTTTATCAACTATCATATAATGAATAAGCGGGTAGCCGAGGTGCGTGCCGAACATGATCGAATATTTGTGAAAAAGTGGAATTGCCTGCTCCACTGTGCCTGCTTCCTGTAATACAATTGTAACCAGTTCACAACTCACCCGTATTGGCTTCAATATTGAGAAAGGAATTTTTGTTTTGGGTACTGCTGCGATCGCTATGAATAATCCCTGATCATTCATACCTTCATATGGATAGTCGAAACCCTCCTGCTCTACTACCATAAACCCGTGGTTTCCTGCTTCGGCAGGTACGAACCAGACTGAACCTCCTTCTTTGTTCCAATCAAAATTTCTTCCGCAACGAACATTGCCTGCTTCATCGGTTGTCTGAAAGACTGAACACGCATGCAAAGTGTATTCAGCGGATAAAAAAATCATGATAATAATCAGTACAAGTAGATTTTTTTTCATAAGTAGATCCTCACCATTTTTCTCTGTTCTTGTACATCCAATTGGTCACATTGCCGTGTGTACACCATTTGAGGGCTTTGTATATTTCATAGCAGATTTGGGATTTTGCTTGGTCGCTTTCACAGGCATATTCTTGCTGTAAATTTTCTAAAAATGGGAGCGCATTCTTGTCCGCAAGCTGCCCTAACGCCCAAACCGCATGCGTTTTATCTTTCTCACTGTGATTACCTGATTTGATATACAATATCAGGGATTGTACGCAGTTCTGTCCAAACTCATCTTTGGCTTGAACACAGATCCTTTTCACTCCTGTATAAATAGCATGGAAAGAAACAATTATAGATAGAATAATAAAAAATACAACGACTATTGCCAGAATAATGATTATTCGTTTGAGTTTTGCTCTATCCATATCACACAGTGAGTGTTACAATCCCCCCAATCGTGAGAAGGACACCAATTCCATTCTTTAGGGTAAGCGGTTCACCAGCAAAAATAATTCCCATGAGTACTCCAAATAAGGGTGAAGTAAATGCAATCGGCATTACCTGGTCTAGATTGCCGCCTTTGAGTGCATGATAAAAACAAAGCATACCAACCGAACCGGCAACAATACCGCCGCCCACGATCATATACGCAAGTGCTTTTGTGCCTGCTTGAGGAACGGTTTTCCAGTAAGGCATGCTTACAATTCCCAATATGATAAGAGCGATGAATGTACGGATGGTAATCCCCATTTGTGGTGCGAGATTCCCCATGTGTAGTCCTTTTTTCTCGAAGTATCCTCCCACTCCCCATGCGATTGCAGTGACAAGCGCAAAAAGCTGTGGCTTCATGAACGTACCTCCGGGCGTGCTGTCTTTTTCTAATCTCTATATCGAGTTAATAAAATCTTATGTATAATAGGTATGGACAGATATGGAAGCGAGGAATACATAGGAATGACAAAAGCCATATACATGCAGAAGATTGAGACAAGTGGAGTTACCCATGCTTTATAACTGATATACCTGACGAAGGTCTCTGTGACATCATCCTTTAACAGACGATTGTCTTTTGAGGCATATTGCCAGCTCATGAGAAACGTTATACTAATAAGAAACATATTCAGGTGAAAAGGCATTTGACTCATCCAATATACCGGTAATTCTCCAGCCAGATCAGAAGTGAAAGGCAAAAGTGCGGCGAACATCAAAAAGACGATATTCAGCCATAAATGTGTTGGATTGGTTGCCTTCAGATGGGAAAATTGCGAGTGATGGGCAGTCCAGAATTTCGCAAGGATCATGAAGCTCAGCATATAGATATAGAGATCATGCCATTGAGAGTGCAGGAATATTCTTATTTCTGTCTGATTTAGCAATTCAACTTTTTGCGGCAGGTCGAGAGAAAGTACCAAAAGTGTCATCACTATGGCAAATATTCCGTCTGTAAGCGCTTCAATCCTATTAAGGGTCAGCCAACGATGATGCCTCAGGTCTATTGTACTGTTCTTCTCTTGTTTTTCTGTCATAGGGCTTACTGTTTAGTTGCTGTATATGTTCCTGATAATGGCGGATCATCTGTAAATGTGACATTAAATGTGCCGCTCAATGCCGTCTCACTCTGGAAGGTCCCATCAATAGTAACAGTATATAAATCAGTATCTGTATAAGAAAAACTGTCATCAATGACTTCGGTGAGTCCACTAGTGCTGGAGCGAACATAATTAATACTATCCCATTTAGCTGCTGCAATGAGTTCTATATAGGTTATCTTCTGTTTGTTGCTTACATTTGCCACACGTATTTCGACAGGATAGCCATAACTATTCTGACCAGTCCAGGTTCCAAGATATTTAAAATCCGGTGAAGGACCGCTTGATTTTGAGCAAAAAGAAAAAGCTAATGCAATGAGTATTATCATTGCTAATATCACGTACGTTTTTTTCATTGTTACATCCATGCATTTTTAAGAATATATTCCAGAATATTCTTTATTGGTTTTGATTGAAAAATCTACTTCATTCCTGTCAACATCCTTGAATAATTGCCGGATTTCCTCAACCGGCATACCATGTGATAGCCTGATTGGTTCCCGTATATAAATTTTACCCCCAGGTTTGAGAATCTTGGAGAGCTGCTTCACAATTCCAGCACGTTTTACAGGATGGATATCATGGAGAACATGATGGATGAGAATGATATCGAACGAGTTTTCTGGAAGAGCTGAATCTTCAATATACGTGTTAATGAATGTTACATTCTTGAATTTTCTCAATCTTTTTCTTAATCGTTTAATCCAGCATTTTGAAGGTTCAAGACAGGTAAGATGTCCTTCGGGAATCCTTTCTGCTAATAACTTTGATGCATTGCCGCCGCCGCTTCCAAAGTCAAATATATTTTCTGAGCCGGTAAGTGGAATTGAATTAATATAGCGATTATAATATCCTGCACCACCTAATAAATATACTAATGAATCACTCAATTTAAATAAACATGACGGTTTATCAAAATTAATTTCATGAAATTCTTTGCATTCTTTCACTATAGAACTCCTATTCTTCATGTATTTTCTTTAATAGCCATGCCATATTTTTTCCGAGATTCTGCATAGTCCGAATCCCTTCTTCATCACCGGAGATAGTGCCCGAACGACCTGAGACTCCGAGATTCCAGTAGCTTGAACCGGGTATGATCATCTGCGAAATCAAAAAGAAGTGATTAATTGAATCAAAGACGTGAATTGCACCAGCTCGGCGTACTGCAACTACCGCAGCACCAAGTTTTCTCTTGTAAAGTTCATTGTTGGCAAATCCCACAAATCCTGCTCTATCGATAAGCGCTTTTACTTCCGGGGTAAGATCGGAAAAATAAGTTGGCGAACCAATTAAAATTCCATCAGCTTCGATCATTTTCTCGATGCACTGGTTTACAATATCCTTATTCTGAACACACTTATTATCCTTATTTTCAAAGCACTTCATACATGCCAGACACCCATGGATCAGTTGTCCTCCAATATGTAGTATTTCAGTCTGAACTCCTTCATTCTCCAGTGAGTCACAGGTAATTTTGAGTAGAGAATACGTGTTGCCCTCTTTATGCGGACTTCCGTTAAAAGCAATTACTTTCATATTAATCCTTTAATTTTTTATCACGGATTTGATGACATCCATCGTTTTTTCGATATCTTCCTCATTATTATAGAGGTGGAAAGAAAACCTTAGATTACCTTCACGGCAGGAACAGAGGATCTTTTTTTCCTGCAAGATATGATGTACTCCCGCTGCATCCGGCACATGAACAGCCACGATCGGAGATCTCCTTTTTCCGCCTGCGCTTATTATTCTTAATCCCAGAGATTTGCATTCATCTACAAACATATCTGCGAGTGCCAGTGCATACTCCTGAATTCTCATAATTCCGATTTCCGAAAGTAATGAGAGAGATGCATGCATAGCAAAGAGCGCTTGATACGGATAACTGCCTATTTCAAATCTGGATGCATCCTTCGGTTCGGAGATATCGTATTGCCGGACATTCGTAAAATCGAGAGTTTCTAAAAATCTGTTGAGCCAACCCTGAAATATACTTCTAATGGGAGCATTCTTACGAACATACAAGATGCCGGTTCCGGTTGGTGAAAGAAGCCATTTTTGTGCGCCTGCAGAGAAAGTATCCACTCCTGAATTTTCAAGATCGGGATACATCACTCCTGCTCCCTGGATACCGTCAACACTCAGGAGTGCATCATGCTTTTTTGTAATTATCGAGCATTCCTTCAGGTCGATCCTGTAACCGTCATAAAAGCGTATCCAGGAAGGAGCAATGACTTTTACTCCCTCAATATCAAGATATTGTTCTCCGTCATTTTTTGAAATCACCACTTCTGCACCTCTTGTTTCCTGACCTTTCCATGGATACACATTTGCAGGAAATTCACCTGGAGGGAGTACAATTTTATCACCTTGGTTCAAATCCATTCCCCAGCCAGCCATATTGATACCGAAAGATGTGTTATTTATAAGAGCAATATCTTCAGGAGATGCTCCCAGCAATTTACCGGCTTTCTCTTTGATCTCGATTATTTTCTCAAATGATTCTGGTTGAGTTTGTAGGGTATCTCCCCGATAAAAGTTCATGAACCGATCCTGCTCAGCAATGGCTGTTTCCGGTATTACTCCTGTGGAAGCAGTGTTCAGATATGTGCATGTTTTAAAAATCGGAAAGATTTCATTTCTTTCTTTATGAGTGAGTAATGCCATTATTTATCCTGCTCCTCTTCATCTATATTTATTAAAATATAATCCTGATTCCCTAAGCCGATTGCATGACCATAATCTGTTTGAGTGTTCCCGCTTGTACCGCTGTGATGCAGGAATGTATCGTCCATCTCCTGGAATTTATTAACCATATCAAGACATGCCTGGTCTATCGCTACAATATCAGTAGAAGCCATTATGCCAATATCCTGCATGAAAGGTGGCGGTGCCCAGGGCGAGCAGTCACACACACGGGAAATATTCGCAAGCACATTTATATACACCATATTTAATGAATCCTGCATACCCTTTGCATATTCGCACAGACGCTCCTGAAATACTGATTGGGAAGTACTCGACCAGGGGACACCGAATGCTCGAACCGGGCAGATGCCGATACAATCAGCACATCCGATACATTTCGATGCATCGATCACCAGCGGATCTATTGAAATGGCTTTTCCGGGACAGTTATCTACACAGAGCCCGCATGAGATGCATTTTTCCGGTTTTGTGGTCGGCACAGAAGATGCATGCAGAGCCATTTTGCCGGGAATGGAAGCCAAACCCATCGAGACATTTTTTATAGCTCCGCCGAAACCTGCTGCAGAATGCCCTTTATAATGTGAGAGGATGATGATCGAATCATAATCAAATGATCCGGCAGCAGCTTGTATTTCTTTGCAATGATTCAAATCTGCGGGAATGACTCTTGTTCCTTTCACGTCAACTATATCAATAGGCGCAAAGCCAAACCCGTGATCTTTTGCAAGTTGTATATGGCTCTCAGTATATCGTCGCTTGCTCACATAGAGCACATTTGTTTCTATGAATGTGGCATCTGTTTGTGCTACGAGCGATTTCATAATATCTGGTTTGATAAAATTCTTATTCCCTTCTTCTCCAAAATGGACTTTTATTGCGATTTTTCCGTGAACCTTATCTTTGATATATTCATAGATCTTTGCTAATCCTTTATCGGAAATATCTTCAGTAAAATAGACTTTTGCTGGTTCGTTCTGCGGAGTATTCTGTTGTGCTGCAATGGCGACGACACCT
>JGI10211J34971_10002738_pt1 | contig 14243 bp, 16 predicted proteins | sample Etolagsediment_FD_34971 | JGI IMG/M metagenome (IMG submission 34971) | reverse complement strand
TTAACCATGGGTGTGGGTAAGAAGATAAACCATTACCGCCCACTTCTTGACGGTAGTTTCTAAGTTGTTCTTGCTCTAAACGCCCTTCCATAAAGGAACGAGCGTACATGCCAGGTGCGGTGTGCCCCTGGAAGAAAATCATGTCTGCGCCTTTTTCGTGTTTAGGCCCCTTAAAGAAGTGGTTCATTCCAACTTCATATAAAGTACAACTGGATGCGTAAGAGGCGATGTGTCCACCGACGCTGGTATCTTTATTTGCGCCCGAAACAATCGCCATGGCGTTCCAACGAAGGATAGCGCGCATTTTTTGTTCTAGTGTTTGGTTACCCGGATAGTGTGCTTGCTCTTCTTCTGCAATGGTATTGCAGTAAGGCGTGTTGGCCGCATAAGGAATATCAATACCATGGACACGTGCTTTTTCAATTAGTGTCGCAATAATATGTTGTGCTTTATCGGATCCTTCAAACGAAACAATGGCTTCTAATGCATCTAGCCACTCTTGGGTTCCTTGCGGATCTTGGTCTACAAAATTTTCGCTCATAGCGTGAGTTCCTCATCGGTTGGTACGTTCTCTTCAGGAGCTGGGTAAGCCTGAAGTTTAGTCAATATCGATAGTTCTTATCGATACTGCCAACATAGATATAAACGTTTTGGGTTCCAGCTACTTAGTATTTCCAAAACGCGAAAAGTTTAAACTTGTTTAACCAAGCAACATTAAATGTTTACAGCAACCTACGTTATTTAAGCGCAAATAGGCAAAATAAAAGTAAATTGTCCGTCTTAAACCGTCCAATAAATTTGGTGCATAATACCATTATTTGGGTATTTTTACATCTCCAGCAAAACAAGCAGGCCTGCTAACTTTTTATAAAAAACTTAAATCTTTGAATAAAAAAGAGTTATCAAGAGAAACCGTTTATTTTAGACATAAAAAAACCTCCATACTGGAGGTTATTTATTTATGTTTTTAAGAAGATATTGACGGAACTTACCTCGGTAACCAAAATTTGTCCAACGCATCTTGAAGTTCGGTTAACGCTTGATGATAAACACCTTGTTTAAAACTCACCACCTCTTGAACGGGACGCCAATAATCAACCCAAGCCCAGTCTTCAAACTCGGGAGTGTCGTGCAAGTTTAAATTAATGCGATCAGTGCCACTCTCAAGCCCGAGCATAAACCAAATCTGTTTTTGACCAATACAAACTGGCTGACTGTAATGACGAATTAAATGTTTTGGAAGGTCGTAACATAACCAATCTTCTGTTCGGCCTAGCACACGAACATCGGAAGGCTCTAAACCAACCTCCTCTTTTAACTCTCTAAATACCGCTTGTTGAGGCGTTTCATTCTGTCGAATGCCCCCTTGTGGAAACTGCCAAGCATCTTGCTGGATACGCTTACCCCAGAAGAGCTGACCCTCTTTACTCGCTATAATAATACCGACATTTGGCCGATACCCATCTTCATCTATCACGGGAAACCCTAAACTTTTTTAGAACGCCCTTGCACCATTCTGCTCGCGACGATTAACAAGCTTAAAGATCGTGAACAGAGTTGCAATGCGCCAAATAAATACAAATATATCGTAATATTGCCTAATTTTCGTGCAATTTACAATCCTAATTTTGTTAATGTCTGCCAAAGATCTTTTCAAAACGTAATTTATTCTGCAAACCTTGTCGCTCGGGCCTTCATCAGGTAGCATTAGCACACTTAAAATTTAAGAGTTTAAAAACATGGCATTAGCAATTTTTGATTTAGATAATACCTTAATCGCGGGCGACAGTGACTTCTCTTGGGGCGAGTTCTTAGTCGCCAAAGGGTATGTCGATGCCGAAGAATTTGCGGCACAGAATGCTCAGTTTTATGAGGATTACAAATCGGGCAACTTAGATATTATGGCGTACCAGCGTTTTGCCCTTAAACCACTTAGCGAACATAGCATGGAAACCTTAAACGAGTGGCATGCCCAATTTATGGAAATGTTTATTGAACCGATACTGTTGCCTAAAGCGCAAGCACTCGTGGACGAACATAAAGCCAAAGGCGATCGTGTGATGATTATTACCGCCACCAACACCTTTATTACCAGACGCATTGGTCTGCGTTATGGCATTACCGAATTATTGGGAACCAATGGCGAAATTAAAAACCATCGTTACACGGGTGAAGTGGAAGGCGTACCGACCTTTCAAGAAGGCAAGGTCACCCGTTTAAATGAGTGGTTAGCACGCGAACATGAAACCTTGGAAGGCAGCTATTTCTATTCGGACTCGCACAATGACCTGCCATTACTAGAATTGGTAACCCACCCTGTGGTGGTGGATGGCGATGAAAAACTGTTAGCCGTTGCCAACAGTAAGCAATGGAAAAGCATTAGCTTACGATAAATAGGATAATGCAACCGATTCTCTAAAAAACACAATCGTTTATGTCTTTGCGATGACATTTTCACTTTGCACGTAACGGTTGTCTTGCACAAACAGTGGATAGTTTATCCAGCCACTCCCCCTTTTTGACCCGCCTGTCTTGATTAAACTACTCCCAAACATCCCATTCACTAGCCAAGGTTTTAAGGTTTTAGCAGGCCTGCTAACTTTTTATTTAAAAAAATAAAATAAAAATAACCAAGCCATAACCACATGAATTAATTAGATAAAAATTAATTTAAACATTAATTAATTAACTTTTTTTGCTTTTTTATCCACCCCAGTGCATCCAAATCCTAATTTGAATTGTAGTACTTATAACAGCAAATGATTGTTGTTTAAAAATGACACATTTAAATCACTTACGACTCTATTAGGAGCTCCACATGAAAAATAACATTATGACTCACGCCCTTGCATTAGTTGGTGCATCAACGTTTTTAATTGCTTCAAACGTTGCAATGGCTGGTGGCTATTCTCAAGCAAATTTACCTGCAGCGGTTCAAGTTCCTGCTGGTAACGAAGTCGCTATGTACACAAACGCCAAAGGTAACATTACTTGGGAATGTAAAGCGGATCAAAAAAATTCAGGAAACGCAAAGTGGGCATTTGCAGGGCCAAGAGCGATCCTAACAGACGCTAAAGGAAACCAAGTTGTCTCTTACTTTGGACCGCCTGCAACATGGGAAGCACTAGATGGTTCAGCGGTAACAGGTAAGCAACTAGCGGTTTCACCATCAGCTAAAGGCAGCATTCCTATGCAGTTAGTAAAAGCCAACCCTGCAAACCGTGACGGCATGATGTCTGGTGTCACTTACATCCAACGTATTAACCTAAAAGGTGGCGCAGCACCAGCAACAGGTTGTTCAACTGATAAAATCGGCCACAAAATTGTCGTAAACTACGCTGGTGATTACGTTTTTTACAAAGCTAAATAAAACAGTGACTGTTCGCTAAATCTGGTTTGGTATTTTAATGACTTAGTCATATGAGCACACTTAACCAGTATGCTAGCGACTTTAGAGTGACTTAAAGAACCCAGTTTTGTATACTGGGTTTTTTTCTTTAAAGGCTCATTTTTGTGAACTCCCAATCAACGCCTTTTAATTATGAAGCCGCTCTGCTAGCGTGCTCTCAAGGTCAGCGAAAAGCACTCAGAGCTTTNTATGATCAAGAATCCGCACGGTTATTAGCCGTTGTTCTACGCGTTTTGCAAAATAGANCATTGGCCGAAGACATTGTGCATGATGCATTTATAAAAATATGGACCAATGCGCACAGCTTTAATCCTGAATTAGGTTCTGCTCGTGGCTGGATTTACACTCTGACCCGTAATTTAGCNCTCAATGCCATTCGTTATAGCGATCGACAAGTCAACGTAGACCAAGATTTNCTAACCGACATCATGGACGAACAACGTTTATCNGAATCTGAATCATCGGTNTCGTTAACGCATGACGGTTTAAGTGATTCAACCGACGCNACCAACTTGCACCGCTGTTTGGATACATTNGAACCAGAACGTAAAACCTGTATTTTATATGCTTATGTGGAAGGTTATACCCAGGATGAGATCGCNCAACAACTCAAAAAACCGCTCGGTACCGTTAAGTCCTGGATTAAACGCAGCTTACATATGCTAAAGGAGTGTATGCAATGAATCGCACTACACAAGAAAAACAACTATTAGCGGGAGAGTATGTTCTAGGATCGTTGGACGAACAAGAACGTCACGCTTTTGAAAAAGAGATGGCTCAAGATTTAGCGCTACAAAAAATGGTAAACGATTGGCAAACGCAATTCTTACCGTTAAACGATGCACTGCCGCCTGTTAAACCTTCACGCCCACTTAGTGCTCGCATTGAACGGAGCCTTGATGCATTGAGCGAAATTAATCCGCAAGATAAAAATAGTGCTTCGGAAGTGGTTAGCGCTTTAGCGGTTCAAGGTTGGAGCAAGTTTTGGCAAAGTTTACAGGTGTGGCAAGGCATTGCTACCGCGTGTTTTCTGGCATCCGTTATTTTAGGTGTGAAAGTTCAGCTTGCACCCGAAGCGGCCAGCGAAACGGTTTATATGGCCGTTTTGGTTGCCCCTCAAGATAAGTCACCGGGCTGGGTCATTCAAGCTAGTGAATCCAATAAAATACAATTAACACCTTTAGGTGCCGTGCAAATTCCAGAGGGTAAAGCGTTGCAGTTTTGGACCAAAGCCGACGGTTGGAACGCCCCAGTATCTTTAGGTTTAGTTAAAAAAGGCGAAACTTTAACGGTTAATTTAGACAGCTTACCGCCTTTGCAAGAGAATCAACTGTTTGAATTAACGGTTGAAGAAGAGACCGGTTCACCAACAGGTAAACCAACGGGCCCTATTCTGTCAATTGGCCGAGGGGTTTTAACGCTTTAATTAAAGTGCTTTAAAAAGAAGTTACGTAGTTAAACTTTAAAGTTGGCAGGCCTGCTAACTTTATTTCAAAACCCAAAAAGCCGAGTATCTCTTAATGACATACTCGGCTTTTTGGTTAGTAGAGAATCGATTCGATTTTAATTAGAATTAAGTTCTAATTTTGACCCACTTGATTAAAGGCTCATCTCGTCTTTAATCTGATCGACCCATTCATCAATTCGTCCAGCGGTTAACTCAGGCTGCTGATCTTCATCAATCCCCAGTCCAACAAAAAACTCCTCGTCTTCAGTGACCGCTTTTGATTCATCAAATTGAAAACCATCTGTTGAGGTATAACCCGCTGGTATCGCACCATTTTCAACTGCAATATCATGCATCATACCCATAGCATCTAAAAAGTATTCTGAGTAGTCTGCCTGATCACCTAGACCAAAGCACGCTACGGTTTTGCCAGTAAAGTCGATGCCTTTGAAATCTTCCCAAAAATCATCCCAACTACTTTGCAACTCACCGTAATACCAAGTTGGTTGCCCTAAGATAATGTTATCGTACTGTGCAAAGTCTTCTGCACTGGCCGTCGCGATGTCGTGAACATCAACAATATCAGCTCCGATTTTATCTTTAATCATATCCGCAACACGTTCTGTATTACCCGTATCCGTTCCGTAGAATAGGCCAACTTTGCTCATGCTTATACCCTTTTGAAAAAATCTTAAAATTTTGTAAAATAAACGCTACTTTTAATCTCAACCGAAAATAGCTAATTTACCCACTCTTTATCAGCATTCTAGTTCAATTTAGGGTTAAAACAACCCTAAAATTAAACCTTAAAAATAATTGCTGCGAATAATAGCACAGCCATTAGAATAGTAAATTCACTAATATTTATAACAAAGTATGAAAAAAACTAATTCCGTCGACTGCTTTAAATGCCGCCACTTCTATATTACCTGGGACGCGAATCAATCTCGTGGGTGCAAGGCGTTTGGTTTTAAAACCCGACAAATGCCCAGCAATGTAGTTTTTGAAACTTCGGGCGCGCCATGCTTAAAATACAGCCCTAAACCGGATAAAGACGACTCTAACGGAACGCCTAAAAAAACCGGCTGGATTGCTTAATTCTCTTGCAGAACGACAATCGGCACCTTAAACCTTACACACTCTTAGAGTCGACCGTATCTTCTAACAGCCTTTCTAAAGCGCGCCATTGAAAGTACGCTCCCGGGTCCGTTTTACGCCCAGGAGCAATATCACTGTGCCCCACCACATGATGCCTTTGTAACGTCGGATAAGCTTGCCATAAACCCTTAATTAATAAGCCCAAGGTTTTGTACTGGGCTTGAGTATACGGAGTTTGATCTGTTCCCTCTAATTCAATACCAATTGAAAAATCATTGCATCTTGAACGCCCTTTAAATTCTGACAGGCCTGCATGCCAAGCGCGTTCATGAAATGGGACATATTGAATCAATTGTCCATCTCGTCGAATTAAGGCGTGTGCCGACACTTTGAGTGCTTTAATTGTTTCAAAATACGGGTCATCATCCGGGTTAAGCTGATTGGTAAAGAGTTGCGTAATAGCATCGCCCCCAAATTGATTGGGTGGCAGACTGATACCGTGCACCACAATTAAATTTGGCAATTCGGCATTGGGGCGTTCGTCTGCATTCGGACTCTTTATAAAATCGGCCTGCACACACAAACCACTGTTCACATCCACTTGAAACGACATAACCTCTCCACTCTTTTATCTATCGGTTTGGTATAACGCTTACCGCCCCCTAAAGCCTTACGGTAAAGCCTATGAATACGGTATAATACTCGACTTCTGGATATCTTTACACGGCATTGTAACCAAGGTATCGTCAAATTTACATCGAGACGGGTCAAGCTGAAAATGAATTTTTTTGAAACATTAACTGCATCGGTACAAACCGCATTACACGAGGACATTCAATCTGGCGATTTAACCGCCGGCTTAATTCCACAAACCAATCAAGCAAGTGCGACCATTGTCTGTCGAGAGCAAGCGGTGATTTGTGGTCGTCCGTGGTTTGATGAAGTTTTTCAACAGGTTGACCCTACCATTGAAATTAACTGGCATGTAACCGAAGGTCAAAAAGTAGACGCTGATACCCTGCTTTGCACAGTCAAAGGCTCTGCAAGAAATATCTTAACAGCGGAACGTACGGCGCTTAATTTTTTACAAACCCTGTCAGCAACAGCAACGGTCACAGCACAGTACGTAGCCCAATTAGGTAACAGTAAAACCAAACTGCTCGATACCCGTAAAACCCTACCTAATTTACGCTTAGCGCAAAAGTACGCTGTTAAGTGTGGTGGTGGTACCAATCACCGTATTGGTTTATTTGACGCTATTTTAATTAAAGAGAATCACATTATGGCGGCCGGTGGAATCGATCAAGCCGTCGCCACCGCCAAAATTCAACACCCCGCTGTAAGCGTTGAGGTTGAAACCGAAAACTTAGATGAAGTCATGCAAGCGGTGAATGCAGGAGCCGACATTATTATGCTGGATAACTTTAGTCTTCAAGATATGCACACAGCGGTTGAACGAGTAAACGGCCAAGCGAAATTAGAGGTGTCTGGAAATGTCGAAATTAACCACCTTGCCGAACTGGCTAAAACGGGCGTAGACTTTATCTCGACCGGTGCCATCACTAAGCACGTTAAAGCCATTGACCTTTCTATGCGCTTTGTGGCTTACAAAGCAGACTAAATCCGCTTAAAACAACCTGATTAACAACTAATTAGCCCTTTTACTTAAGTAACTCTTTGCAAAGCCTTTGCAATGTTTTAGAGTAGAAGAAACCATTAAATTTACTTATATATATTCAAGTCGCGTTCACTAAAACCAATCTTTTTAACCTTGCTTATAGTTAACGCCAACTGCTAACACCGCAGAGGTTCCTGTGCACGAACACCCGTTACTACAAGTTGTTTTATTGCTAGGCTTAGCTGTTATTATCGTTTCTATCTCACGACGCCTACATTTTCCCCCCATTCTTAGCTACATTATCGTTGGTATTATCGTTGGCCCGTTTGGGCTGGCCGTTATCGAAAAGCAAGAGAGCATTACCTTACTGGCTGAACTGGGTATTGTTTTCTTACTGTTCTCAATTGGTCTGGAATTCTCGTTATCGCAAATGATGGCCATGCGCAAACTGGTATTTGGTTTAGGCAGTGCACAGGTGCTCTCTACCTTTATTATTGTCTATGGCCTCAGTGTGTTAATGGGCTTAGATTCGACTACCGCCATTGTTGTCGCTTCGGCCTTTGCGTTATCGTCCACTGCCATCGTTATTAAACAGCTAACTGAACAGTCTGAAATACAGTCGCGACACGGCCGATCTGCCGTTGGTATCCTGATTTTCCAAGATATTATGGCAATTCCGCTACTGATTTTAATTCCTGCCTTAGCCATGTCAGGAGACGGTGGTGACTCACTTTCGACCACACTTGGCGTTGCGTTTCTTAAAGGGATTGCGATTGTGGTGGTGATGCACTTTATTGGTCGATACTTATTACGTCCTCTCTTTCATGAAGTCGCGTCTGCAAAATCCTCTGAACTGTTCACCTTAGCCGTTCTATTGGTCGCTTTAAGTGCCGCCGCATTCACCGAAGAGATTGGTTTATCAATGACACTTGGCGCTTTCCTAGCCGGCATGATGCTTGGGGAAACCGAATACCGTCATCAAATTGAGTCGGACATTCGCCCTTTCCAAGACATCTTACTTGGACTGTTTTTTGTTACCGTCGGTATGCTGATTTCGATTGAAATTCTAGCCGAGTATTTTTGGACAGTGGTTGCGATTACCCTTGCGATTATTCTCATCAAATTCGGTATTATTTTCTCGATAACCTACTTATTCAAAAAAGACGCCGGCGTATCAACTCGAACAGGCCTGACCTTAGCGCAGGTTGGTGAGTTTGGTTTAGTGTTAATGACCTTAGCATTTACCTATAACCTACTGCCACCAGAAGAGGGCAATATTTTATTAACAGCGGCCGTTATGAGCATGGCTATTTCACCATTTTTAGTGAAATTTAACGGCAAACTCGCCAAGTTGATTCATAAAACGAGCTACTCTAAAAGCCATGAGGACATTGAACAAAGCATCATAAAAGACAATGCCTACCTCTCTGAGCACGTTATTTTGTGTGGATTCGGGCGTGTTGGCCAAACGGTTGGTCGTTTCTTGCATAAAGCGAATAAACCCTTTGTTGCCTTAGATATGGACCCACTTAGAGTCGCTGAAGCGCATAGTGCAGGCGAGCGTGTCTATTACGGTGACGCCTCAAAAGAAAAAATTCTGCATGCTGCCGCACTCGACAAAGCCAAAGCGGTGATTATTACCTTTAGTGACCATCACTCTTCAATCAAAATTCTTAAAAACATTCGCAGAATGAATAAAGATATTCCGATTTTAGTCAGAACAATGGATGATTCAAACTTAAACGAGATGACCGAAGCCGGTGCCTCTGAAGTGGTACCCGATACCTTTGAGTCAAGCATTATGCTCTCTTCTCACCTTCTACTCATGATTGGTGAGCCAGCGTATAAAGTCCTTAGAGAGACACGTGAAGTCAGAAAAAATCGCTACAAAATGTTAGAAAACCTCTACCCTGGACAAGATGACAACCCGCTTGTTGAGCACAATATCATGAATGGGATCATTCACAGCGTATTAATGAATGAAGGAGCTTATGGGGTTGGCCGAACACTTAAAGAGATTCCGTTTGAGGACTTTAAAGTGCGGGTTGATGCCATTGCGCGTGGGCACATCCGCGGTGAAAACCCAGACAAAAACACGGTTATTCGTCTTAGTGATCGTGTGGTAATCTCTGGCCTGCCTGAAGATATTGAGCGCGCGGAATACTTTCTCAATACCGGAAAATAATCGGTTATTAATCGGTTATTAATCGGTTTTATCTAAAAAATCTGCTCATAAAAAAGGGGAACTTAATTCCCCTTTTCCTTTTATAGCGCTTGATTTATAAGTGCTGTGAACTAAACATACAACTACGTTTAACTTGCGAATAGTTTTACAACCAGGGTTTTCAAAGCCTGTTCACAGCGTCTCTTGCACCTTGTCGGTTAGCGAAGCAATTTGGTGTTGAACCCCTACGGCATCTTCGACATCAATTTGAATAGCAATCCCTGAGCCAGGGGATTGAGTAAATCCCCCTTAACGCTTAATTCTTAATGCTTAATGCTTAATGCTTAATGCTTAATGCTTTCAAGAATGGTTCAGCTTAAATTCTCCTCGACCAAAAACATCAACACATCTCTTTGAGTGTCTAAACTTAGCCCAAAAAAGGTTTTTCGGAAGCGCCGACCCTTCACCGCGTGCATGATTAATTATGACTGTACCGGTTGCACCCGCTTGACGGGCAGCCTGCATAACACACTCCATTTTACTGTCTTCAACAAAAGCAATTATCAATTTAAATCGCATCTTTATCTCCTTGAGACTCAAGGAGTCTTTTTTTAAGGTTGACGTCTAAATTTAGATCTTCATGATCACTTTCAACCTCATCGGATCGATTTTGTGCGTAAATTCTTTGGGCTTTAAGCGAACGGTATTCCGCAATTTGTGCGTAGGCCATAAGCGACATAATGAGAAATAAACGGGCAAACGCAATCAAACCCATTAATTAACGCACTGCGTCCGAGCACGGTTTCCGCTAATCAAAGCCCTAAAGCGGCGACCAATGGCACGGTAACCGTTGAGATGGTGATCCCACCCGAATCATAGGCGATGCCAATGATCTCCTCTGGCGCAAACTTAGCCATAATCAAGACTAAAGTATAACCACCAATAATAAACCAGTGAATCGGCCACCCTTTGATAATACGTAAAACGCTGACAACAATCGCAAACCTCACAGACAAAGCAACCATTAAACGAAGCCATCAGCGTAACTATTCATCGCCTCGGCACTATGAATTATGACGCCAGCTGCTGCCGCAACCTTAGAGGCCTCAGCCGAAACTGCAATCAATGCGGGTTCGGCAATGGTGGTTCCAAAGCCCAGCGCAAAGGCAAACATGAGCAACCAAAAGACCGAGCTTTTTTAGCAAAATCGTATGCCATACTTTCACCAATTGGAAACAACCCATCTCTAATCCGTAAATAAAGAAAGTTAACCCTAGCAGAACAAAAAACGTACCGATTAAGAGTTCAAGCAGATTGGGGAGAGATTGTTGTAGAACGATCAATTGAAAGCCTATCACCAAAATAATGGGCAGCAGGTCTCTTAATGAACCAAGCATGGCTTTGAATAAGGCTAAAGAAGCTCTTTTTATATAAAAGGAAAGTCACCGTAAAGCCGTAAAAGCCGTTAAAAGATAGTGAAATATGAAAAAAAGAGTCGTTTATTTAAACAACCTTTAAGAATTGAGAAAAGGCCTATCTCGTTAGCCAAATTAAACTGGCCATCCTTCCTGTTACGCCATCACGACGGTAAGAGTAAAAACGTTCAGAGTCTGCATACGAGCACAACTCACTGTCATAAACCGAGGTAACGCCCAGATTGGCCAGCTGCAATTTTAGCAGGCCTGCTAAATCTGCCAGAAACTTGGGGTCAGAAGCGTCTGTTAGGGGTTTAAAAAAGGATTTATTTTGCATATTTTGGCAGGTAAATATATCAAAAACATCCTCGCCAACTTCAAAATGATTCTGCCGAATACACGGGCCAATCCAGACCAGTAAGTTGTCAGCGCACTCCGGTAGTGCTTGCAAGGTTTGAATCACAATCCCCTCCGCAAGCCCCTTCCAACCCGCATGAATCGAGCTAACTAAAGTGCCAGCTCGGTTGGTTACCAACAGAGGAATGCAATCAGCGGTCATTACCACCGAAACCTGATTGGATTGCGTTGTCCAAGAAGCATCGGCCACCACTGGTTGCCAGTCGGATACCGTAAGAGGATCTAAACAGAGCGCATCAACCGTATGTCGTTGGTCTAACCAAAAAGGTGCATTAGGTAAGCAGGCCTGCTGTTTTAAAATTTGACGGTTTTGTTGAATATGTGATGCATCATCCCCCACATGCGTTGCAAGGTTAAAAGCATTATACGGTGCTAAGCTCGCTCCCTCTTGCCGCTTAACTAAAGAGGCCTTGCGGGTGGTGCAAACTGCTTTTATATTGTCTGGTGCTGGCCAATTTGGCGTAATAAACAAAGGGGACTCGCTTATGTAGCGTTACGTTTGAAGGCTTTCAACGAGGTCATTCGTCTGTCTATTGCAGATAAGTGACCTCAAAGCGTGTTAAAACTTATTCAGGGATATCGTCATCGGTAACCCACTCTACTTCGACACCATAATCATAATCAAAGTCATCGTAACCGTAACTCATGGCTTCAAACTCTTCCATATCATCGCGAAGCGCATCAATCAAATCAACCATGTCGTCCGGCATAGGCGCCTTCCACTTCATAATTTTTTTAGTCACAGGATGCGTTAGGCTTAGCGCCCCAGCGTGCAGTGCCTGGCGTTTAAAACCACGCAACACCTCAACAATCTCATCAATCATTTTTTTAGGAATGCGCAGACGTTCACCGTAGGTAGGATCCCCCACTAACGGAAAACCAATCGATGACATATGCACACGAATTTGATGAGTACGACCCGTTTCTAACTTAACACGAACGCGACTGTGTTCACGGAAATGTTCAAGCACTCGATAATGACTGACCGCTTCTTTGCCTCCACCCGTTAGACGTACCGCCATCTTTTTACGGTCTTTACTGCTGCGCCCTATTGGCTTATCTACCGTGCCACCTGCTTTGACTTTACCAACCACAATGGCATCATAAATACGTTCCACATCGTGTTTTTGTAACTGGCTGACCAAGTTTGTTTGGGCAGGAACGGTTTTTGCCACCACCATCAACCCTGAGGTCTCTTTGTCTAAACGGTGCACAATCCCCGCACGCGGTACTTCACGCAATTTAGGATCGTGAAACAGGAGCGCATTCAATAAAGTACCATCCGGATTCCCCGCACCTGGATGAACAACCAGGCCTGCTGGTTTATTAATAACCATAATGGCATCGTCTTCATAAACAATTTCTAGTGGAATCTCTTGGGCAACTAAATTTACCTCTTCCTCTAAGTCGGCTTCTAATGTTACCTTTTCGCCCCCCATAACCGCCATACGAGGTTTTGTCCAAACGTCACCGTCGAGGGTGACATTGCCCTCTTTAATCCATTGTTGAATACGATTACGTGAATAATCTGAAAACAGACTCGATAATACGACGTCTAATCGTTGTCCCATGCTTGAATCAGGAATTTGCGCGGTTAATGTTTGAGTACTCAATGGGTCGCCTTAAAAACTTTAGATAATGAGGCCTTAGGAACAAACAAGGCCAGAATAAAACTGTGATACAATTTGGAACTTAATTAATTTGTGTATTGTACCTAAGAAACATGAAAAAATCGCTGTTATCCATCGCTCTAGCTTCGACCCTTTTAATACAAGGCTGTTCTAGCTTAATTCATACTGAAAAACCCGATTCTGAAATGTTGGTTGAGGAGTTCTACGCGGAAGCAACTGAGGCGTTCCAAGACAGTCAGTGGGATACCGCTATCAGAAACTACGAAAAACTCAAAGCCTACTACCCATACGGAAACTACGCTGAGCAGAGTTACTTAGAACTTGCATACGCTTATTATCGCTATGACGAACCTGAGTCGGCTATTCGTGAACTCGAAGAGTTTATTAAACTCTACCCAAAGCATAAAGAACTGCCTTATGCGTACTATCTGAAAGCTTTAGCCGCTGATTCGATAACAAAGAGTTGGTTAGATAAATTTATCACCGACCCGGCGCAACGTGATATGAAATCAACGCAGCGAACTTTTGCCGCTTATGAAGAGTTAATTAAACGTTTTCCAGACAGTAAATACGCGCTAAAAGCGCAAGAACGTATGGTTATTATTCGTAACCGCATGGCGCGTCATGAGTTTCAAGTTGCCCAATTTTACTTTGATAGAAAAGCTTACCTTGCCAGTGCAAACCGTTGCGAACAGCTAATTAAAGACTACCCAAGAGCCGTTATTAATATTGATGCGTTGGAGTTGATGCAACAAAGCTACGCGCAATTAGGTATGAATCAAAATGCTTCTGATACCCAAAAGGTCATCGAACTTAACAAAACGTTAAAAGTCGAAAACCAAAAAGCAAGTGAAGAGCAAGACTCTTTCTGGTCAAAAATGGGCGATACACTCGGAAATTTATTCGATTAGCCTCACCAACTAACCGTTAATTGGTAATAACAAAAAGGCCGAATCGTACATCGATTCGGCCTTTTTTAGTTTTAATGGCGGCGTTTTTAGCAACCGAGATAACGTTACCCTATTCAACCCTATTCAGAATAAC
>JGI10211J34971_10002737_pt1 | contig 14244 bp, 9 predicted proteins | sample Etolagsediment_FD_34971 | JGI IMG/M metagenome (IMG submission 34971) | reverse complement strand
GATAGAAATTAGAAAACGGGATGCTTCGCACTCATTTGTCACTCGTCATTTGGGTGGATGTTGCTTGCTTCGTAGTAATTCAGGCACGATTGCCAGCACCGCAGATAGAGGAATATTGAAAAATGTGGGTGTATTCGCTGGGTAAAAGAGCGGCGGTAACTGGTCCGGTACAAGGAGAAATGAAAGGGCTTTGGGCAAACCGGAAGGGAGTTACCGCCACGAAGTGTCTGTCTAATAATGAAATTAATTGCGCAGTGGTCGCCCTTTCGTCAACATATGTTCAATGCGCTGCAGGGTCTTTGTTTCACCGCAGAGGCTGAGGAACATCTCGCGCTCAATATCCAGTATATATTGTTCTGACACTGGTTGTAATGGATGTGCCTTATCTCCTCCCGTCAACACATAGGCCAACCGCTTGCCGATCAAAGCATCATGCGCGCTGATTTTCCCTGCTTTCTGGAAATCAGCAATGGATGCTTCCAGGACCAATCGCCCATCCAGACCGGGCAGAAGTATGTCATTGCGCGGTCCCGGATTATGGAAATCTTCCGCCAGTTTTAAGACGGTTGCTTTGGCAGTACCGAGCAAGTAGTCGCGGTTGATGACGATGGTATCCTCATGGGTCAGATATCCCAGGGCCTGTGCTTCTTTTGCTGAAGTGGAAACGCGGGCAAAAGCCACCGTCTCAAACACTTTCTGAACTACCGGGAATGGTCCAGGGCGATTGGGAGACATGCGATCCAGGAGCCGGCTCATCAATCTTAAATTCCCGCCGCCGCCGGGGATGAGTCCCACACCGACTTCTACCAGACCGCAATACAACTCTGCCGCTGCCACGATATGGTGACAGGCACCAATGGTTTCAAATCCTCCGCCGAGGGCCAAACCATAAGGCGCAGCCACTACCGGGAAAGGTGCAAGATGGAGCTGTTGCAGGATATTCTGCATCAGCCGTACCATCTCATCAATTGCATCCCAGTTCTGTCGGTAGATATTGTTGAGGATCAGGTTGAGATTGGCCCCAATGGAGAAATGAAAATTATCTCCGGAAATGACCAGACCTTTATAGTCGTGCTCTTCTACCCATTCCCGGCCCCGATCCAGGCTTTCCATAAAGGAGCCATCAATCGGATTCATATCCGGTTTCAGGACAGAATGAAAATCAATCCCTGCCACACCGTCCCCCATATCCATCAGAGAGGCGGACCAATCGCGGTGAATGACATTTCCGGATTTTCGCAACTGTTCAAACTGGAGTTGACGGGAATGGACCGGTATCAACTCATAATTCTTTGAGCGCGGATCGTAGAAGTATTTGCGTCCATTTTCCCAGCGGTAGAAATGCGTATAGCCGGTCGCCAGCATATCCAGTATCCACTGGGGTATGGATCGATTTTCATTTTGCAGACGTTCCACACAGGCCTGCACCCCCAGTTGATCCCAGATTTGAAACGGCCCCAATTCCCAGCCATATCCCCAGCACATCGCCCTGTCTATGTTGACGATGTCTGAAGTTATTTCTCCCAGACGTTTTGCAGCATAGAGCAAAGTATCACCCATTATACGCCAGGTGAATTGACCAGCCACATCCGCTGAATGAACCAGCGCTCGCAGTTTTCCGGGCAAATGGGTTTCTCCCCGTGCCAGTCGGATACCATCAAAATGCCGCTTTTTCTGGGGACGATACTCCATCGTTTCCAGATCCAAAACGTGGATAACGCCTTTGGCAATTTTTTTATAGAATCCCTGACCCGTTTTCTGACCCAGCCATTTGTTTTTCAGCAACTGCTGTAGAAACGGTGGAATCTTCAGGATATCCCGTTCTTCGTCTTCGGGACAGTTTTCGTAAGAATTAGCAGCAACAAAGGCAAGTGTATCCAGACCAACCACATCAGCTGTCCGGAAAGTGGCGCTTTTGGGTCGCCCAATGATACTCCCGGTGAGAGCATCCACATCTTCTATGGTGAGTTTAAACTGACGGGTCGCCGCCAACGTGGCCATCATCCCGAAGATACCGATTCGATTAGCGACAAAATTGGGAGTATCTTCGGCATAGACCACGCCTTTGCCCATAACTTCTTCCAATACTTTCACCATCGGTGGAATCAGTGTCGGATCAGTGTCAGGCCCGGTGATGATTTCCACCAGCTTCATATAGCGAGGCGGGTTGAAGAAATGGGTTATAAAAAAGCGTTGCCGAAACTCTATGGGCATTCCTGACATGAGAGACGCGATACCTAATCCGGATGTATTGGAGGTCACCACTGCCTGGGGATTGAGATGGGGCAGGATTTTTCGGTAAAGCTCTTGTTTCCAATCCAGTCTTTCGGCAATGACCTCGATGATCCAGGAACACTCCTGCAATCTTTTCAGATGGTCATCGTAATTACAGACGGTGATCTGGTCGGCATAACGCGGGCTGTAGTAAGGGTTGGGTTTGAGGGACCGACTGAAATCAATGCCTTTTTGGGCCACCTCCTGGCTAAGATCAAAAACCAGAACGGGAATTTTAGCATTGGTCAGATGGGCGGCGATCTGACTACCCATGACACCGCTGCCTAAAATGGCCACCTTGGGAATTGGCTGATTCATGGCATTTTCCATTTTATGCTGTTATAAGACCGTAAGGATTCAACCGGGGTGCCATTACTGAAACCGCTCAATAATTGTGGCAATGCCCTGCCCTGTCCCAACACACATTGTGGCCAGTCCGATATGGGCATCCTGCTGATCCATCACATTTAGAAGAGTGACCAGAATCCGAGCGCCGGAACAACCCAGGGGATGTCCCATTGCAATGGCGCCGCCATTAAGATTGATGCGATCCATATCCCATCCACCTTTACGGATGACAAATAGCGATTGGGCTGCGAAGGCTTCATTTAACTCGATGACGTCAATATTGGCCATGATCAACCCAGCTCTTTTCAAGGCCAGTTCAGTGGCCGGTAAGGGTCCCATACCCATGCGAGTCCAGTCTACTCCCACAACGGCGCGACTCAAAATCCGGAAACGGGGTTTAACACCCCAGTTCTGAGCGGCTGTATTGCTGGTGAGTAACAGGGCAGAAGCACCAATTGAGATGGGGCTTGAAGTGGCGGCAGTAACGGTTCCACTGGTATCAAAAACAGGATCCAATGAGCGGATTTTCTCCAGGTTGGGTTCGCGAGGACCTTCATCCTCCTGAACGCTGCCATTCTGAGTCTTAATCGGTACAATCTCGTTGGAAAATTTCCCCACCGCGATGGCAGCCAACGCTTTGCGATGACTGTTGACAGCGAATTCCTCTTGATCCTGCCGGCTGATGGAAAGGTCCTGAGCCAGGTTTTCAGCCGTCTCCCCCATGCCCATATACAATTTTTGAGCCACCAGATCCGGATGGAACAGGGGATTATACCCTCCCATCGGTACGCCGAACATATCTTCTACTCCGGCAGCAATTCCCGTCTCCTGATCCCCGGCATGGATGGCCTGACTGATCTGGTGAGCCGCATCCATGGAGGAGCCACAAAACCGATTGACAACCTTTGCAGCTGTGGTTTCTGGCAAACCGGCAAGTACAGCAGCTCCCCGGGCCATGAGCATCCCCTGAGCAGCCTCCGGGAAGGCACAGCCCAGCACAACATCCTCAATCTCAGCAGGTGGAACCTGTGGATTGCGCTTAAGCAGTGCTCCCAAAACCTGGGCAGTCAGATCCAGTGGGCGGATACCAACCAAGCGTCCTTTCTTTATTCCAATAGGACTGCGTACACCATCGAGGATCACAGAATATCGATCCATCTGAAACTCCTTTTAATCCAGATAATATTGTTTAAATTGAATCAGCTGGGCAGCAATTTTCTGCTGCCAGTGAATGGTCTGCGGATAATATTCAAGTTCCTGAATCCGCTTGTTCAGTAGTTTCGATTGTGAAACCAGATCTTTTCCTGAATAGAGCAATCCCTGAAGTCTGCTCAGATTGTTTAGGATATCCTGGAAATTCTGGGCGATGACACAGCGCAGGACAGGTTCGGTGAGTGACTGTTTGTTGGGGAATTCCAACAACCCCAGGTAACGCTTATATCCCACGTCCATATTGGCCAGAGCAATCACAATGTCCGCCAGAGGCTCGATGGCCCATTGTTCATTTTTCAAATCCTGACCATAAGCCAGAATCAACTCGTTCAGAATATGCATCAGTGCGGAGCGACTCCACTCCACCACTCGAGCTTCATCTGGAAGAGATAGCGCATCCAAATCCAGATCGATTGGAATCCAGGTGTCCCGTCGCTGCAGGATCATTGTCCGCAAGGGCAGTTCTTCCAACAAGGCTTTCTTTAACAATGTCCCACCGATCAACAGTCGATTGATTTCGTTGGTCCCTTCAAAAATACGGTTGATTCGTTCGTCGCGATACATTCCCGCCACCGGGTAATCTTCGATAAATCCAGCTCCACCATAGATCTGAACGGCATCATCCACATTGGCAGCGAGACTTTCTGATCCGACGATTTTCGCCAGTGAGGCTTCAATTCCATGATCTTCAATAATGCGCGGAAGTGCAATTCGATATTCAGGCGCATCAGATGGGATAAGCGCCAGAGCTTCGTCAAGCATTCCACCCACCATATAAATCATCGTGTCTGCTGTCCAGGAACGAACAACCATATCTGCCAATTTGCGTTTGATCATTCCGAATTCGGCAATGGGTCGGGCAAATTGAATGCGCTCCAAGGCGAAGTTCACAGCCAGATTAACGGCAAACTTCGATCCCCCCATGGTGACAGCACCCAGTTTGTATCGTCCGGGATACAGCACATTCAGGGCAATGGCCGTTCCCTTCCCCACCTCACCCAATATATTCTCTACCGGAACCAGACAGTTTTCCAGGAAAAACGTGCAGGTCGATGAACCCTTGATGCCCATTTTGTTTTCCTCCGGACCGACCACCCACCCCTTGCATTCCTTATCGAGGATGAATGCGGTGTATTGCTTCCCGTTCACTTTGGCAAAGGTGATACAAAGATCGGCCCAGGATCCATTGGTCACATATATCTTGGTTCCATTCAGGATGTAATGGGTTCCCTCCTTATTTAAAACAGCCGTACACTTGGCAGCGGTCACATCGGAACCGGCATCTGCTTCAGTTAAGGCAAAAGAACTGATCCATTCTCCGGTGGCCATTTTGGGTAGATATTTTTGCTGCTGGGCCTGGGTGCCATACCAGACGATGGGCAAAGTGCCGATACCTGTATGATCCAGGAAAGTAGTGGATAAGGAAGCACTGCCGCTGGCCATGAGGCCTTCAGCTGAGATCAGGGTGGACACCTTATCAAGTTCCAGACCGCCATATGATTCAGGCATTTCTACAGCCACCAGCCCCAATTCACCCATTTCCCGCAGAATTTCACGGGTAAGACCTCCATTAAATTGAGACAGTTCCTGAGCGACTGACAGCACACGTTCTTTGCAGAATTCCTGCACCATATTGTTGAGCATGCGTTGTTCTTCGGAAAATTTCTCGCGGAAAAATACTTTCCCTCGGCTTACTGGCTGGACTAAAAACCGTCCCCCTGTTACCATTTTACCTCCTCGTGAGATCAGTTATTGCAGACCGGTGGCAGGCGTTATTAACCTGCGTCTGGCAGCTGCCCCCGGGTAAATCCTTGAATCATAAATTCCATCACCTCAGTCAGATAGTCTGAAGCGGAAAATGCGGAATGCTCGAAAATACTGAACCAGATTACTCCCTGCAGGGATGTCATCACCGCCAATGCAGCCATCTGGGCATTTAAACTTCGAAACTCTCCGCTGTTGACACCATCCTGAATCACCTGCCCAAATAAATTGAGTATTTTTGAATACAGTAAGGTGGTGCGCTGACGAATTTCATCATCTGAATTACTCATTGCCCAGAATTCAAGTTCAGCCATAAATACATGTCGCCGATTGCGGAATGTTTCATCAATCTCCCGCACAAACTCGCGCAAAATCTCCCCGGCAGGGCGGTCCCCGGCGATGCTTGAAAGATCGGGAAAGGAATGTTCTTCCCAGTGGTCAATCAGAGATATAAACAACTCCCGCTTACTGCCATAATGATGATATATCGCTCCCTTGCTCAATCCACTCTGCAGAACCACATCCTGCATTGTTGTAGCATGATAGCCCTTGTTAACAAAAACATGCAACGCAGCTTCCATAATCTGGTATTGACGTTCGGCGCGGGGTCTGTTTTCAGCCATTTCACCTATTGAGTTGAGTTGAAGATCAGCAGGGTCTGGCTCGATCAATAATGAAGGCAAGAAGCACAAGTGATGTATAATATAGACCGACCAGTCGGTATAAATTAATATTCAGGGAGGGTTCAATCAAGATTATCACGGGCGAAAACAAAAAAAAGACCGATTTGTGGGTTTGCTGATGTGCTCAATTGGCAAATCTGCAGTTAGCCAGCTGTTCGAATGGATAGCTATGTGTAAATTTTGAAACCATATTACAAGGATATTTCATGAAAACGATCATCGAACCATTCCGGATTAAATCTGTCGACCCCATCAAGATGTCCACCCGGAAATCACGCGAATTCTTTCTAAAGGCCGCCAATTACAATCCTTTTCTTCTGCATGCCAGTGATGTCATTATCGATCTACTCACTGATTCCGGCACTGGTGCCATGAGCAGTGAACAATGGGCGGGAGTCATGCGTGCGGACGAATCCTATGCTGGCAGCACCAGTTTTATCCGATTTGAAAAAAGCGTCAAGGATGTAACCGGGTTTGATTCTGTGATACCCACCCACCAGGGGCGAGCAGCTGAGCGGATATTGTTTTCAGTCATGTTAAAACCGGGCGATGTTGTTCCGAATAATACCCATTTTGATACCACCAGAGCCAATGTAGAATATGTGGGTGCTGAAGCCCGGGATCTGTGCATCCCTGAAGGTCGGCAGCCCGAAAGCGACCATCCCTTTAAGGGCAATATGGATATCGACCAGCTAAAGAAAACCATTGCTGAGGTGGGTCGTGAATCTATTCCCCTGGTCATGGTTACCGTAACCAATAATTCCGGCGGTGGTCAACCAGTGTCCATGGCCAATATCAGAGCCATTTCTGAAATTGCTCACGAGAATGGCATCCCATTCTATCTTGACGCCTGTCGTTTTGCTGAAAACGCCTATTTCATTAAACTGCGCGAAGAAGGTTATCGTCGGAAATCGGTCCGATCAATTGCCAAGGAAATGTTCTCATATGCTGACGGCTGCACCATGAGTGCCAAAAAGGATGGCATTGCCAATATCGGCGGTTTTCTGTGCACTAATGATCCCGATCTGGCAGTAAAAGAAAAAGATNTGNTGATACTTACCGAAGGCTTTCCAACCTATGGCGGTCTGTCCGGGCGCGATCTGGAAGCAGTGGCCATTGGTCTGCAGGAAGTGTTAGACGAGGATTATCTGAAATACCGGATTACGTCGACAGCCTATCTGGGGCATCATCTTTCTGAAGGCGGAGTACCCATTGTTCAACCCCCTGGTGGACACGCAGTATATATTGATGCCCGGCGCATGTTATCCCATCTGCCCGCTGAACAATACCCCGGCTGGGCGCTGACCTGTGAACTGTACTTGGAAGCAGGGATCCGCGCTGTGGAAATTGGCGGAGTCATGTTTAACAAATATGATCCTGAACTGGGACGGGATGTGACAATGTCCCCCATGGATCTGGTTCGGCTGGCTATTCCGCGACGCACCTACACCCAGAGTCATGTAGATTATGTGGTCGAAGCCATTCTCAATCTCAACCAGAAAAAAGATAATATCCGCGGGATGGAAATGACTTTTCAGGCACCATTCCTGCGACATTTCACTGCCCGCTTCCGGAGAGTCTGATGGTCATTCTGGAAATTCCCACAAATCGTCAGGTGGACCTGGTTCTCATCACCGAGAAAATCAGTTCTGCCGTAAGTCAACAGGGCTGGCAGGATGGAATATTAACTGTATATATTCCGCATACAACGGCGGCAGTGACCATCAATGAAAATGCCGATCCCGATGTTGTTCGGGATATTGTCATGGAAACCAACAAAGTGATTCCCTTTGAGGATCATTACCGTCATATGGAAGGCAATGCAGCAGCGCATATCAAAGCCTCCCTCTTTGGGAGTTCAGAGACCATCATTATCGAACAGGGGCGGCTGGTACTGGGAACCTGGCAAGGTATTTTCCTTGCCGACTTTGACGGTCCCCGCCGCCGCCGGGTCTTCCTGAAATTTATTGGCTCCTAACCCCCGACTTCCTGAATCCTGCTTCTTTTGGGCTGAGGCTACACAAAAATCTTCCCGCTGGCAAGGAAGGTGAGCAAGTCGACAAAACGATCAACCGATTTGGGTAACTCATCACTTCCCGATTTACATAACTGGCGAACTGCTTCGAGATAACGTTATGCTGAAGACAGAGTAATGACACGCCTCCTGAATATTATCATCTTCCTGTTGGCAGGTACGCTTTTTACTCTCATCGTTCTCAATACCATACAGCGGCGCCCCCTGATACACCCTGCTGGAATGATCGCACCTGATGATCCGATTCAGGAAGATTTGAAGGATCAGGATATCATACTGCGCGATGATTTTCGCATCACCAAACTGGCTCGATTCGAAATCACGGCTCGCATTCTTTCCTTTAAACGATATCGATTTGACGGTGGGGCAGCACTGTCTCCCCTGGATCTGGCTTTAGGGTGGGGACCAATGAGTGATCAATCAGTTGTGGATGAAATAACCATATCGCAGAGTGGTCGTTTCTATTGCTGGCGAGCCAAAGAGTATCCAATCCCACGTAAAGATATTGAACGACACAGTGCCAATATGCACCTCATCCCCGCCAACAACGCCGTGGAGGATGCCTGGGAAAAATTAAGGATTGGAGAAGTTGTATCGATTCAGGGCTATCTGGTTCGCGCCGATGGTCCGCAAGGCTGGCATTGGAAGACATCCCTGACTCGTAAAGACACGGGAAGCGGTGCCTGTGAGTTGGTATGGGTGGAAAGTTTCCAGATCAGAGCTTGACTGATCAGACGATTATTCCGATCGCAGAGAATCGACGGGATTGCTTCGGGCCACGCGCCACGAGTGAACGCTGACGGTCAGAAAAGCCAGGATCATGGTAAGTACAGCGCTAAAGCCAAAAACCCATCCCGGCCAGGGAGCTCGAAAAGTAAACGAACGCAGCCAATGGATCATGACCGCCCAGGATCCCAAACCCGCCACAATATTGGCCAGAATAATTAATACCACAAATTCACTGGTCAAAATCCGGAAGATACTGGCGGTGCTGGCTCCCAGCACCTTGCGAACGCCAATTTCCTTTGTCCGTCGCGTCACGGCATGAGCAACCAGTCCCAGTAAACCCAAACTGGATATGAAAAGGGCGATGACTGTCAATCCCATGATCAGGAAGCCCAAATGTCGTTCCTGCTGATAAAACTGCTGTAATGTTTCGTCCAATAATCCGTAAAGGAAATAATAATCATCGGCGAGTTCAGTCCAATACCGGCGCACCTTGCTGATGATTTCCCCTTCAAGGCCTGGCACAAGGCGAACCAGTAGATAACCCAGTTCGTCAGGTTCAACCTGCAGGACCAGCGGATAGATGGGTTGATGGTATTTTTCCTGGTGGAAATCCTTAATGACACCAATTATCACTCCGGTACGCGACTCGAATGAAAATCTTTTCCCGATAGGATTTTCAATCCCCATTTCCTGAATTGCCGTTTCATTCAGGATAAAGGCTTCAGTGGCATCTCTACTGCGCTCTCGAGAAAAACCGCGGCCGGCCACTAATTCAATTTCCATGGTTTCGAGATAATTATAATCCACATTGTAACGGTTCATTCCCAAACTAACCTCTGTCGGTTTGCCTTCCCAATCTACATCCACCGAAGCCCAACTCAGCGATGTGGGCGGCATGCCTGCTGATACGGACAGAACACCCGGATAGCTGAGCAGCTCCTGACGAATCCGATCATAACTTTCGGCAAACTCTCCCCGCATCCTGAAGAATAACAAATGATCCTTGTTATAACCCAGTTCTTCATGAGTCATAAAGTGCACCTGATTGGCAATGATGGCGGTACAAATGATGAGGAAGGCCGAGACAGTGAACTGGATGCCCACCAATATCCGGCGGATGGTCTGACCTCCTCTACTCCCACTGAATTCTCCCGAAAGAATTTGACCGGGTCGATATGAGGCCATGACCGCAGCCGGGTATAACCCAGCCAGAATACCGGTGGTGAGAACCAGTATTCCCATCGTCGATAACAAAGTGAGATTGTGAATTGGATCCAGTTTCAGCGAAATTCCCAGCCATTTATTCACTACTGGAAGGCTGATTTCCACCAGACCCAGTGCCAGCAGAGCCGCCAGAAAAGTCATTAGCAAGGTCTCACCGAGGAACTGATTGCGAATATCCCCTTTCCCGGCACCAATGACCTTGCGAGTCCCCACCTCCCGCCAGCGCTGAGCAGCTCTGGCAGTTGCCAGATTGACAATATTGATGCAGGCGATCAGCAGGATTAATCCGGCCAGGATTGCAAAGGCATATATGGCGCGGATATCACCGGGATTGCGTTCGCTGTAGTCGTACTTGCTGGAGTGAAGATGAATGTCACTCACCCGCTGGAGTCCCATTTTTGTAGAAAAATCTCCAGAATAACGCTGCTCTATATCATTGAGCTGCTGGATCACCGTTTCGTAACTGGTGCCAGGATTTAGCTGGAGGTAACTGGCATAGGCGCCCGTTTCCCAATTATCGGTGACATCTTTCAGCCATTGGGGACGGGATTCAAATGGTAGTAGAAAGTCAAACTGCATATGCGAATGTTCCGGGACATCCTGAAGGATTCCAGTAATCTGGAATTCCTGCCGGTTAATACTCAGCACCTCACCCATGGGATTCATCCGGCCGAACAACCTCTGACTCATGGATTTGCTGATGACTACACTGGTTCTGTTCTGCAGTGCTGATCCTGCATCTCCATCCAATAATGTGAAAGAAAACATCGTCAGAAAATCATTGTCTACCAAGGCTGCCACATCGGTTTGAAAACGGAGATCTCCAAAGCGGACGATCTGTTCATCCTGAAGCAGACAACGGGTTGCAGCTTTGACTTCCGGGCTCTCTTCCTTAATGACCGGGACAAGCAGGGCGGAGGTCAATATACCCGGATTTTCACCACCATCCGACATCCAGGTGGAGGTGACGCGATAAAGTTGGTTCAGGTTAGAGTGGAATTGATCGTATTCCAGTTCATCCTGGATCCATAAAAAAACCACGGTACAACAGGTCAAAGCCACCGCCATACCCAGAAGATTGATGGATGTATAGGCGGGATTCTTCTGGATGTAACGCCAGCTGCTTTTGATATAATTGATGATCATGTTGATTTCTCGGTACTTTAATTCTCTACTGCCGGAGTTGAAGATGTTCGCAAGATTTGTACCAAGCAGTTTCCTGGAAAAGATCAATATTTTTTAAAACATTCTATATTCTTAAATATTAACAACATAAGACATCCTGATAGGAATAGAATTGATCCTTACTCATCAATTCACCAACTGTGTTTTTTACGAAAAGAAGAAAGAGTGAACGGTTGGTGTTCGTTCGCGGACAATTTTGACGTAAATGAAGCCGGCGCTAAAAATTGATTCAGCGCCGCTTAATCATTTCAACAGAAATTTAAAAATTAATGTCAACCAGAACGGGAATCCAACCAGTCACCGCCCAATGCCAGATGTAAATTGATTCGACTTTGCAGAGCGCTCAACTCACTTTGAATGGCAGAATACTCTGCGTTTACCCAACCGCGGGCTGCATTTATCCATTGGTTGTAGGGAGATAAACCCTGTTCATATCGTCCTTCCTGGATTGTTAAATAGGTGTCTGCCAGGCGGACCTGACGACGAGATTGTTCAGCCTGAGTACCCGATTCGCGGACAAGCACCAGGGCATCCTCCACTTCCCGAAAGGCATTCAAAACCGTCTGCTGATAACTCAAGATCGCCTGATTGTAGCTCTCCTGGTTTTGACGCACTGCCGCCCTTTTTCCTCCCCAATCAATGATTCCGGAAGCACTGCCCCCCATACTGTGTGTCCGGGCTGTATCATCAAACAGATCCTCCAGAGTTTTGCTCCGGTAGCCACTGTTCCCGAACAAGGTGATTCGCGGTAATAAATCTGCTCTGGCGGCACCTACTTTTTTTCGAGCTGCTTCCACCTTGTACTCTGCGCTGCGGATATCGCTGCGTTTCTCAAGAAGACTACTGGGAATACCAACTGGCACTGCCGGAATTTCTGCCAAATCAGGCAGCTTGGATATCTCCAGGTTTTCCACATCACCGGGATAAATCCCCAGCAACAAGGCCAACTGGTGTCTGCTGAATTCCAGCAGTTGTCTTTCACGAGCCAGTTGGGCTTCTCCTCCTGCAAGTCGTTGTTCCGCCTGGATCATATCGGCTTTTCTGCCGACTCCCAAGGTATAACGATCCTGAAGCAGGGTATATTCCAGAGTATACAGCTGGGAGTTAAATTCGATCAGTTCGACACGTTTCATTAATACCGATACATCAAAGTACAGGGCCACAGCCTGGGCAATGAGGGCTTGATAGAAGCCGGTCAGATCATACTGCGCTGAACGCAGGTCGGCTACAGCGGCATCTTTCAGATTGCGCACCCGACCCCAGATATCCAGTTCCCAACTGAGACCGGCTGCAAGGGAATAATCCGTATTCTCGTTTTCAATGATCATATCCCCCATCATAAATATACTTTTGGAATCGCTGGCCGTACCGTCGATATTCAGAGCGGGCCAGAGTTGTGAGCGAGCATGTTTTAAATTGGCCTGCACCTGCTTCACTCTCGAGAGGGCAATCTGCAGATCCAGGTTCCTGACCAGCAAGCTGTCAATGATCCGATTCAAATTCGCATCGTCATAGGATTCCCACCAGCTTTCGCTGGAAATTATTTCAACAGCCTGCTGTTCGGGAGCATTGATAAACTGATCTGGAATGGCGTAATCCGGGGTCAAGTCTGCCGGGTGAGGTGCGAAACTGCAACCAGGAGCGAAAATCAAGCCGCTGAGCAAAGCAATGCCAACCGGCATTCCCCGCATCTTCGGAAAGCATGAGGTCAGCAGTCTGCGTAACTGGGCATTTTTACTGTTCATTGCCGTCTCCTTTCAAAGCGGGTATTGAATTGACCGGGGGCAGAGGATTTCGTCGGGTGATTCGACTCCAGAAACGCCGTAGATCTTCAATGACGATAACGCCGGATGGTACCATCAACAGAATAATTACCGTACCGGCCAGCACACCAAATCCCAGACTTAATGCCATGGGAATCAGGAATCTGGCCTGCAAACTCTTTTCAAGAATCATAGGTGTTAAACCAAGAAATGTGGTCAATGAGGTGAGTACAATGGGTCGAAACCGGGCCTGGCAAGCCCCAATCACCGCGTCGTACATATTATCACCCTTTCGTTGACGTTCATTGACAAAATCTATCAGGATTAATGAGTCATTTATCACCACCCCGGACAGGGCTACCACACCGAACATGCTGATCATACTCAAATTGTATCCCAACAACAGATGTCCAAAAAATGCACCGATAATCCCGAATGGCACTGCGCTCATAATAACCAGAGGTTGTATGTATGATTTGAACGGGATGGCCAGCAGGGCATACATCACAAATAGCGCCACTACAAATCCAATGACCAGGTTTGTCATGGATTCCTCCTGCTGTTCCTGGATCCCTTTATTTGACCAGGTTATTCCAGGGAATTGGTCCTGCAGGATGGGAAATACTGCCCTGCGAAGTGCCTGGTTAATCTCATTTGCGTTGGCAGTTTTATCATCTACATCAGCCATCACCGTAATGATGCGACGTCCATCTACCCTTTCGATTCGGGAATATCCCCGACCCATTTCCACCTGGGCGACCGTTGAAAAGGGTACTTCGGCACCATTGACGGTGCGGATACGCATATTCTGAATATCATCCATAGTATTTCGACCTGATTCCGGGTAACGCACCATGACTCTTACTTCGTCTTCACCCCGCTGCAGCCGATATACTTCTTCGCCATAAAATCCCTGTCTCACTTGAAAGGCGAGATCCTGCAGGGTGAGATTCAAGGCTGCGGCGTGCGGTTTCAGATTCAGTTTCAGCTCTCGCTTGCCCAACTCAAAATCATCGCGAATATCCGA
>JGI10211J34971_10002736_pt1 | contig 14252 bp, 21 predicted proteins | sample Etolagsediment_FD_34971 | JGI IMG/M metagenome (IMG submission 34971) | reverse complement strand
AATATAGAAATTAGAAAATATCCTCCGGTTCGGCGTACACTTTTGTTAGATGCATACTCATCGCAGATGTGCGGCAACCCTGATTCTATTGTTCTTGAGTTTCCTTATCAAGTTTATGCTTTGGTGAGAAATTCGTATTGTAACGGGTATACTCATGGCTCCAAAAATGGTGCAAGATTCTTCTTTTCAGCATTTGCAAAGAGTGATGATGGATTGATATATCCCAGCCCTTTCACTGGTATAACTTCTCCAATTTGTATAGATATGGATTGGCATTACGGTGTTCCCAATGAGATTGAAATGCCGGAAGTCATTGCAAGATATTGGGGGACTGATTTCTGGGAGCCAGGGCATAATACGCTAAGTCAGTATTTGAAAGTTGATACCCTTAAAGAGTGGGCAAAGTTGTCAAGAAAAAAGGTAATTCGTCGTTTGAAATATGGTGAGCGAACTTTAGATTTCGTTGTTGAGCGATTTCGAAAGTGTGTTCGCCACGGAGTTTTACATCAGTGGCGTGGTTAAAAAGTCCATTCCCAGAATTCAACCAATTTTGTAGGCTTGGGCTCAACGAGACTTAAAGATTCCATTTGACGATTGTGACAATAAAGAGGCGCGTACTGTATTCTCTGAGGATTATAACTACGCCAAATTCTTAAAGGTATGAGTTCTTGACAATCGGGGTTGGGGCATAAGTTATGTTGTATTTCACTTAAACTAAGCCCCTCTTCATATACCCGAGCGTCCTTTCCGCCAACAACTAAAATGTTTTTCTGTACGCAGAAAGCAGCATTCGGCACAAACCCACCTGACATATATTCAAGGTGTGGGGCCGGTGTTGATAATGTTCCACAATCACTTGGACAAGTATAACCCATAATTCTATTTAGGGAAGAAATTAAAATTGTACGTAGTTTTAATAAATGAACATTTCAGTAGAAACAGTAGGCTTTGGTCGCCATAGAATAACAGATATTAATAAAGGCTTTTGGGATGGGTCAAAATGGACAGATAACCCCAGGAAAGCTAGACTTTACTATAAGTTTCAAGAGGCGGCAAAAGATTTAAAACAAATACAAGAAGTTACCCTAAACGGACAACCGAAAAAACGCTATCAAGCTAGGGTGGTGGTAGATGTCATTGGTGATAAGCCTATGGACCTTCCCACCTTCCTGTCAAAATCTGCAAAACTCTCTCTAACAGAGGCGGGAGAAAATCCGGTCCAATTAGAAATAGATTGGACTACCTTGGAGGAAGAGAAATGACTTTAGTGCTAGATGGCAGTAATCCGACTCTTCACGCAAAAACGTTTGGTGGGATTGGTGGGCTTGATAATTTATACCTCACGGAAGGATGGGTTGGATTGCCGTGCAAACAACAAACGTCAGAGATTGAATTTTCTATATCTGATTTTTGTAAAATCGTTAAAGGCTTCTTGTACGAGCCACAAGAATATGGTATAAATAACCGCTATTGGGTCTTAAAAAATGATGAGGGAAAACGGTTTGTAGTTACGTTGTTTGATTTGGTGGCCCTCACTCAATATGTTTTCACCAACACAGACGTAGTGAATAATGATCCACGATTGGAGTTATTAGAAGACATAGAACAAAAACCCGAAGGGGAGTATCAGCTTCAGTTGTGGGATTGGCTTCGTTTATTAGAACGGGTTGAGGGTTGGCCTCAATTTCCGCCTCCTAAGACCCCAACACAACGTCTTTCTCCAAAGGAGTATAAGACATGATCAAAGCGCCCCCCGAATGGGAACTGCTTGAGGGTTGTTATTTAACAAAAGAAATAATGGAGGCACTTCACAGGGAGTCAGGAACTCATCTTGCTGAACTTGAGCCTGTAGGGCTTTCAGAACGAACAACAAATGCTTTAGAGCGTGCAGGAATTCACACTTTAGGGGATTTGTTGTTTTTTGCTTGGGACGGAGAATTGGAGCGGGTTCACAACATGGGCGATGGCGCTCACCGGGAGATTTTAAAAGCTATCTCTTTACTTGATAGATTAGAAGAATTGGCCGATAAACACATGGCTAAGTTAATGCCTAATAGGGATAAAATTGAGGCGATTCGAGACTGGGGACTTGAGGCGGTACTTGCAGGAGCGTATTGAAATCCCCTCTAGTCTGGGTTGGCAGACCCCGATTTTAACAAATCGGGGTCTTTCTTATTTTTTGGGAGTGTTGTGCTAAATAATAGCATGATGACTTTCAAAGAATATATGACTCTGTTTGAGCAGATTAGTGAAACTGAAATTCAGCAGATTACAGATGAAATTGAGACTGCGGTAGAAAAGGTTGGGAATTACGATTTAGATAAGGTAATTCTCGCCAAGAACGTTACTACCTCGCCTCAATTTCAAGTAATACGAGACAATGAATTACAGGGTGGGCCTGGGCGGTTTGGAGGTCAATTACATGCCCAAGATGATGTTATCAAGAATTATCGTCAGTATTTCCCAGATGCCGATACCTTTCCACACGCTGAAATATTGAAATTTGAGTTTGTGCCTAATTTCCAGTGGTTTATGTTATTAATGGGCTTTACAGACAAACTTAGATTAGCCCACATGGCATTCTCACCAGACCTTCGTAGTGCGGGTCTTATAAAAGTAGTTGGAAACGCATTAAGGAAGCATAATTTTAGAATCTTTCCACAAGGCGGTGGTTATGAAGAGTTGCATTCGTCCACTGAGTTTCTGGATGAGCTTGTAGCTATTTTTAGGAATGTTGCAGGCATGGGGTATCAAGTGCCCAGTTCCAGTCACTCTATATTCTCAGGCGTAAAGCAGCAATATGAACAACTGAAACAAAAATACCCTCAAGAATATACTGAGTTTCTAAAACAGAAAAAGAGATTATTGCCTAACGGTGTGTTTGCTTTTAGACGGTTGGGCAACATTCCTGCTGATTCGCAATGGGAAACACCGCAAGGACAGACAGTACCTATTTCTGAGTTGAAAGTAGGAGATAAAGCGTTTTATCACCCCGGAGGCAACAATAGATATTATTCTCAGTGGGCGGAAAAAGACAAAGCGCGTAATATGGCTGGAGTTATATCTAGTGATAGATTTGAGGTTGAGTGTCATATCCCCACTGAAAAAATTATTTACACAAATCAACTACTCCCCGCAGGATTTTCAACTCACGTTGGAGAAGGTGAAGTCATTGTGGAGCATCCCAATCCTAATCAATCCGATAAACAATTGGTCTGTACCGTAACGAAAAACCGTACCGCAGGAGGCGGCTGGTAAAATACGAATTGTACGTAAACTGAAGAACTTGTCTGATAGTCTGCGCATACCAAAGGAGAAAAATATGCATCTATCAATCAAACAAGATGAATATGGTTACGGGTTTTATAGCGATGGAGAAATGTGGCGGTATTTTAAGCACGGTGACGATTTTGTAGGTTTTATTGAGACAGTAGTTGGCGCAGGATTTACAAGCGTGTCGTTTGACGGTCAAATGACAGAAGAAGAGTCAGAAGCCTTTTGTTAGGAAACAACAATGATAAGAGATAAGATTTTAGGCATGTATTTAGGCACGCCCATTGGGGACATTCTAGGACTCCCTTTTGAAACTATGGAGTTTGGAACCTACGAGAGAGTTACGGATTATGGAGCTTGGGGAGTGCCTGTTGCGTGGTCAGATGATACTCAATTTACTTTGGCTGTAACAAATTCTCTAATGGAATCCAGTGGGTTTGATATTAAATCACAGGCTCAATGGCATGTGAGAGCATATCAGGATACTACTTTCGGTTGGGGCAGCACTACTAAATACTGCTGCCGGAAGTTATTAGAAGGTGTGCCCCCAACTGAAATGGAGTATGGGCAAACGAAGGGTACAGGCAATGGAGTGGCTATGAAAATTAGTCCTATTGCTGCCTACATGCATTCCAATCGCCCAGGTCGCATTGGAATTAAAGAATATATCGTTCCTCTGGCCCAAGACATTATTGACTTTTCTCGTATGACCCACCATTCGGCAGTATCAGCACAAAGCGGTTTAGCTCAAGTTGCTGCTGTGATGTATTGCTTATCTGTAGAGCCTGATGAATTCTCTGCTGAGAGGTTCGTTGAAGAAGTTGTATTTGCGTCAGAGATTGGGCTTGAGCATCCTGAATTGACGGACGGCCCTGATCTTACAACAAGGCTCCGAATTGTTGACCGCCTCAAAGATTCTCCTCCTGAAGCGATTGTAGATGTATTTGGAGGCGGGACTTCATATGTTTATAATTCTTTACCTTTCAGTTATGCGTTTTTCCTTCAGAATCCGCATAGCATTGAGAGTCTTTACGAGGTAGTTTCTGCGGGAGGCGACACAGACACTAACGGCGCTATTGTTGGTTGTCTTTTGGGCGCTCTTCACGGGAACAGAATCTTCCCAGATCATTTAATAGCTGGGATTCCATTAGCCGGTCTTGCGGAAATCAATGACATGGCTAATGCGTTTAATGATAAATTTTACAGCCGAGGCTGAAAAAAGAAATTGTACGTTAAGGCAAAAGTGGGCTGATTATATGCGCATGAGGAGAACCAATGGAGAAAATCAGTGGAAAAGTAGTCGCTGTGGGAGATATCCACGGTGAATATGATAAGATGAGAAGAATGCTGGCTTGTTTGGTTAGATACGAAATCTTAGATGATCGCTGGCTAGTATTGCTGGGTGATTATGTGGATATGGGACCGGACACAGCAAAGGTTATTGAATTTCTGGTTCGGTTTAAGAAAGAATATCATCCAAATACAGCATTCATTTGTGGGAATCATGATCTAAACCTTATCAAAGCATTAGGTCTTGTTGATTCTCCCGAAGAGGTATTCTATCGTGGTCGAGTTCCTACAAGGAATCGGGATGTTCTTGTGTCATATGGTGCAAGAAATGTTGATGAATTGAAGGCCAAGATGCCCGATAGTCACAAGGAATTTCTAGCCAATTTAAATTGGGCAGTAGAACATCCTGATTATCTATTTGTTCATGTGGGGTTAGACCCAAATGAAAGTTATGAAGCCCAAGTAGAAGCTTTAGCGGAAAGAGATATGGTTCCGCACAAGCCGAAGTGGCTCTATAGAGATCATCTTTCATTTTCATCCCCGAGGACAGATAAGATTGTTGTCTCCGGTCATATGATTTTGAATGATGCTATTGGTTTCAATAACAGGCGGCTAATTGATACTGGTTGTGGCTATGGTGGTGAATTAACTGCCTTGCAATTGCCAGAAGATCAAATCATCCAGCCTGAAACCGATAGGAAGTTTGTGAGAAGCCCAATTCCAATGCGGGGAGAACCAGCAGCTTTTACTTGGGCACAGTTTTAAAAGGTCAATAATGAATGGTCCTGCGGTATTTATTGGTGATATTCATGGATATGTTGGATCGCTCCGCGCTTTGCTTGAGGCGTTGGGTGATAATCTGACAGATCGGTGGATTGTTTTCTTGGGAGACTTAGTTGATAAGCGTGGCAATCCAAAAGAAACCATTGAAACGGTTATTAATCTTAGGGATCGCCACCCTAAAACTGTAGCTCTAGCAGGAAACCATGACCTTTCGTTTGCAAGAGCAATTGGCGTGTCTCCTGCTCCTGATAATTATTGGAAGGGAAGGTATTGCCGGGCAAGGTATAGCCGCCCCACTTTTCATTCCTATGGAGCATCACACGGCGACTTGCATACATTGACTAGGTTGGTCCCAAAGAAGCACAAAGAGTTTCTGGCGAATATGCCGTGGTGTTTTGAACACGATGAAATTCTTGGTGTTCACGCGGGATTAGTGCCTGAAAGGCTGGTGCCCCAGGTAGAACTACCACATGGGACAACCCTGGACGAGCAATTGAGAATGTTGCGAGAACGTGAATATTCAATTCAACGCCCGCCGTGGTTGCATTGCCAGGCGCTTTCTCACACAGATGTAAAGGAATATCCCAAATATGTAATTTCGGGACATAATACTACATCTGAAGTTAAAATGGTAGGAAAACACATTCACGCAGATACGGGTGTAAATTATGGTGGAAAACTCTCCGCTGTGCTTTTCCCCGAGCTAACGTCAATTAGTGTTCCGCCTATCAATTAAGGCTAAAAGCTAAAAAACCTCATTTCCGATGGAAATGAGGTTTTTTTATTCGATTTATCTAAATAATAATGTGTTAGAATTTAAATTGTGGCTAGAGGCTGGACAAATACCCAAATGCGTTATGCTGCTGGGAGCGCCAGGGGTAGGCAAAAGTCGAATTGGACGTAGATTTGTACAACATGGCTTCCACCACGCTTTGATTGATGATTATTTCAAAAAATTATTAGGAGGCGAAACAAAAGTCTCTTTTGGTGACCCGCAACAGAAGCAGTTATTCCGTACTGCTACAAAGATGTTCACGCAAGATTTATATGGGAACTTAATGCCCAACAAACAGAACATTGTCACAGAAAAAACGGGGCGTAACCTTTATACCATCCAAATGACCAAAGAAAATTGTGATAAGTTTGGTTATTTGTTATATGGAATTTTAATTCTAACAAATTTAGACACAGCACTTGCCCGCAATCTAGGCAGGACAGATCGCCAAGTGGATGCAAATGAGCTAGCAAGCGAGTACGGCCAGATTTACCAGCCTGAAAATGTAGAGGGGATGAAAAACATTTTTGGGGAGCAATTCTTTTTTACTGTAGAGAATGAGTCACCGGCTGATGAGCTTAAAATAAATCAGGTAGTACAGAAGATAGTTGGAGCATAAATGTTTGGTTTTAAACTTTTTTTTGAAGAATCGGGTGTCCGCACTTTTAGTGATCCCCATGTCTTAAATGATACTACCATTGAGTTCCCAGGTGGATATGATTTAGAACCACAACAATTTGCTACCTATCACATTCCCCCTGAATTTCATGGTATGGTGATTCGTGATGTGATTTTAAATCACAAAAAGGGTCCACATGGTCATGGGGAACCTCATATGCGTTACGAAGAGGAAAAGAAGAAGTGGCGTGATTTCTACGGTTCATACAGCAAATTAGAAATGCATGATATGAATTCAGATAAGTGGGTAGCTTATAATCACGGTGGTCGGGATTATAAACACGCCGAATATCGCCCTTCTTGGGAGCCCGAAACTTTACACGATTGGATTTCAGAGGTTGGTAGGATTTCGCCTGATATGATGAAAATTAGCAACCCAGGCAATCAACGTGCTAAGACAAATCCCATAACTGGCGAAAAGGTTGATCCAAACGACAAGAGAAGCACAGTAACAATAGGACCAATTACAATTAGTTTCTTCGGCAAACAAGCCTTTGAGAAGAAAGAATATATCCAATGGACCTATTCCCCTGGTGGTACGCACGGCTCAACTAGATTCTCTGATCTTGACAAAGGGGACCAACCAACTTACGGCACTTTCGGCATTGGATATTACCCCGGTGCTTTAGCATTATGGACAAACAGAAATCCCATTCAACGAGCCAAACCATATCACAACCCAGCCGTTCATAGACATATGCAAATGAAGCACTCAGGGATTGAGCAGGGTCAGTTGTTTGTTCCTGGCGATTCGGGTTATTTTGTGGATCGTAATGAAAAATCTGTACTCTATAGTTTAAAATATGATCCTAACAATGGACAAGGCACACATAACGTAAGAATGAAGAGAGAGGGAAATAACTCATTTAGAATTATGTTGCCGCCTAATACTTTCGGAAAGACCCTGGCAAGCATTGAACTAATGGTTGGTAAAAATATTGCTAGACCCTCTCAAGCCCCTCCTGGTAGTCAATATGATGATGGAACAGAAATGGCTAAGGTGGGTAAGATCAATAGTTCTATCCATGCCAACGTGGAAGGAAATACTGTTAAATTTAGGGGGCGGGAACATTCTATTGGTCCGGTAATCACAACAGCCGATTATCCTGGTGTTAAGATTGCTCCTGGCGATTCTGTTAGAGTATCGTCCAGCAACACAGCTTTTATTATGGCTTGGCGACTAGGCATTAGTTAAAGAAGTCTGTTTTAGTCGCAATATCTTCAAGAGACATCTTTAGAAGTAACTTTTTAATAAGCCCTAGTTGCTCAAATCGCTGATATAAGGTGGCTTGAACATCCCGAACATATTTTACACTTGGACGTTCTTTTACCTCTGATATTACCTCTCTAAAGATTTCATCTACTGCTTTTTGTTGTGATAAGATATGATCTATTTGGGTGATTAAACCTTCATTGCGTTGCGCAGGTGGTAAATCAGGATTGCCGTGCATGCCGTGATGCTCAGTTTCTCCTGTATCTTGATTAACTTGTGGACCTAGAAGTTCTTTATTGTAGCGAATAGAGTGGTACAAATCACGAAGTTTAGGACCGAACCCCTTATCTGTTGCTCTGCGTCCCTCTCCATATCCTGTTCCTACTGGGGAATGCGGCCAACGATCCGCCCCGTGTGCTGTTTTTGCTAGACCAGATATATCAATTTGATATACTTTGCCTGTTTCTGGATCAACAATTGTATTTCCCGCATTCTTAATATCACGACTATCAAGGAATGCGTGAGCGACAGAAGCGGCATCAATAATTTGTTTGTTGGTTTTACGGATTTGTCCCCAATTTCCTTGGTTTAATAAACTTCTTATGGTGGGGTGTTGTCCAAAATCTTCCATAACGATGTAAAGTTGCCCGCCCGCATCTACTAAAGCCATCTCGGGAGCTTGAACACCTTCCATGCTTAGAGCGTTGAACAGTTTGGTGCCTAAATACTCAGAAACCGTTGCTTCCTCGTTGCGGTTCTTCTTGACCACAACGGTTTTCCCTGGATTTGAAGCTAATGGGGCGCGATAGATCGCCTCAGAGCCCATTCCGCCCAGCCGTTGCCCCGCTTGATGGTCAATATCTTCCCATCGGAGGCTTTTAATGCTTGATTCTGTGAGGAAATACGATTTGAAGTTCAGTTCCATAGAGTTATTTAGCACAATTTCATCTTTTTCTTAACCCCCTCTTCAGAGGTTGCTTTACAATAGCCGTTTGCATGGTATATTGTGAATAGGAATCGAAATTGTACCGGGAAGGGCTGTACCGCTTAATTACTCGTTAATTAGGAGCCCTAATGATGGCTACTACCCTTCCTGTTGTGTACAAGCCCCCCGGAACGGTGGCACTTCCTGACAATTCCCAGTGGGAAAATCGTTTTGAGATTCGTTCTGAAAACAGCAACCGAGTGTATATCATTGCCCAACATAAAACCACATATCATTGCCCAACATAAAACCAAGCGGCATTGGGGATGTTCTTGCCCCGGTTGGCGGCGACACCGCAACTGTAAGCATCTAAGGCAATTGCAACTTCCCAGCCATGAACAACCACATGAAGTATTGCTGAAATGAACGAACTTGATAAAGACGCTTTTACTGAAATGTTTAAGCACTTGCCAGAAGGCAAGGGTATAAATGTTGGCAAAATGCCCGATTATAACATTTCAGTCCATGTGTTCGAAGAAGATGAATTGCGCAGATTAGCAGACGATTCTTCACTCCTTCATATGGCTTTTTGGTTTCAACGACCGGGTGTTCATTACTTTGCCAACTATTTAGAGCATGTTCACTTTCTGCCCGATACTCCTGTAAATGATGAATTTGAGTATCGTGTTTATAAGTGGAAAGAAATGCTTTGGGGTATCATTACGATACCCCTGGCTAAGAAGCATTTGGCCGAAGAAGCCGCAGAAGTATCTAAAATGAGGCTTGCCAATGGGGTGCCAATGATTTCTAAAGGGCCGATAATGGCAATGATGGCAACCCGCCCTGGTGATCCTAAATTAGATGAAACAGTAGATGCCTTCCCAATGGCGACCGATAATGTTTTCACTTTGGAAAACAAAAAAGGGGATGTTCTGTATGATGGTCCTGGTGGTCGGCAAGATGCGAAAATCAGTGAAGAATTCAAGATAAAAAAGTTGTGGAAAGAATGTGGCGTTCCTAATCCTGATGATGAAGAACCTGATCCCTGGGAGACATAAAATGACTAAAAGAATTCGTGGTCCGCCGCCTCTTTAAATTTATAAATTTAAAGTTAGAATATAATAGATTTGATTTGAGGTTTAGGCGGCTTCTGCTGTGACACGACTTCTCCCGCAAAGGCTCAGGACGGGCAAGGTTCAGAAGTGTATCGTTACAGGGAGGCAAATAGAGGTAGCATAGAGGTAGAATTTAGAAAGATTTGAATTTAGAGATTTTAAAAGGGATGCCCCCTCCTGCAAAAGCAGGAGGGGGCATTAGTTTATTATGGAACAGCCTAGAGATACGCTTGGAATACGTGTTTTCACCGATGATTTTGGGAATGTTATATTAAATGATGAATTCAAACAAAAAGTTGCTACCGCTATGGTGTACAGGCATTATGACATAGCGGTGATAGTGAATCTTCAGAAAGAAGTAATGGGGGTAACAGAGTGGGAGTTTAGAAAGGATGCTCGTTACCTGTTCAAACAGTTTACTGATGAGATATTAAAGTCGTTAGATGAGTTTGATTTTGAGAAGGACATAGCTATCTTTGTCATTGAATTTGATAAGGAAACAGTTGGCGAAGATGATGAGGAGTGTGGTTTAAAAATAATGGGTTGTAGTCGTAATGGTGTTCCTAGAAGGCCACCAAAACCTGAACCTGAACTAAAAGATATTGACCCTTGGAGTAAATCATGGAATTTAAATTAGAAAATTTAGTTTATCCTGGTATGTTCGCACAGGTTGAAGAAACAGGATTTGTTCATGCTTATCGCCCTACGGGTTGGGAAAACGATCAAAAGAGACAGGGTAAGGATGATGTTGTTTGCATTCGTGTAAGGGGTATGTATAACGGTCCACTTGATAAGGAATTTGATTCGTTTGAGGCTTTGCTTGAAGAGTTCCCTGAATTCACTGACTGGGAATGGATTGGCGAGTTTGTTGGCGACGGGCAGAGAAAGGAAGAATGGATAACTAAACAGGTCCAACAAATAAAAGAGGCGGTCCAGCAAGAGTATGGGGCGGAAGTATCGCCGGGCTTTGATCGCAAAAATAAAATTGAACAGGTTCGCCTCAATTTTAAACCTGAAGTGTGGGCTGATCTTTGCAATAAAGAAGGTGAACTTTTGCCTGCCTGTTGTGCTTCTATTAGTGCTATTCGGGATGCTTTGGTTGATGCACTACGGGAAGACTGTTGGATACGTTGTGATGGGCTTCAATTAATTGCAAACCAAAGGGATTCTCATGACTTTGAAGACCCTCATCCTGTGAAGGTGATCTTTGACATTTGGGAAATGATTGAGCCGGTCGCTCATTTCCCATTTAACAAAGAACCGGAAGAATTTAGAAAAGAAGATGCTGAAAGATTAAGTGATGCTCTTACGGCGCTCATTGAGGAAGCGCCAACGGAAGAGGCTAAATTTGAGCTTCGTTACGCTCGGGATAAGATAGAGGCACAGGCGGGGGTTTGTAAACCTCGTAAGGACAATACCTTTCTCGGTTTAAAGGAGGACTGATTAGGATGGACCTAAAACAATCGCTAGAAGAATTAACAGAGCGATATCATTTAGCGGTTTCAGGCACGGATGCTGGCATATGGGATTGGGATTTAAGAAATAATGAAGTTTTCTTTTCTGATCGTTGGAAAACAATGATCGGATTTGAACCTAATGAAATTGGCGACACCTACATGGAGTGGGAGTCGCGTGTACATCCTGATGATTTGCCTGCCTGTTTGGCGGCAATTGATAATTACCTTGATGGGAAAACCAAAGAATACCACATAGAGCATAGATTGCTATGCAAGAATGGGCATTATATTTGGATTTCTTCAAGAGGCGCAGCGCAGAGGGATGAAAATGGAAAACCCTACCGTTTTGTAGGCTCTCATCTTGATATTACAAAAGAAAAAAAGGCAGAGAGGGATTTGAAGGAACAGCATCATAGGCTACAACGTCTCTTGGAAGTGCAGGATAAAGAGAGGAAATTAGTTTCATATGAAATTCATGACGGGCTGGCGCAAGATCTGGCTGGTTTGCTGATGCAGCTAGAAAATATTGTGGGGAAGTGTAAAGGCTGTGAGGCTTATACATTGGTGCATAGTGCGAGAGACTTAGCCAAGAAGGCTTTTACAGAAGCAAGACAATTGATAGGTGATTTAAGACCACCTGTTTTAGATGATGGTGGTGCGATTCCCGCCATTTTGCAGGTTGTGGAAAATTTGCCTCTTGATGTTGAATTGAAACATAATTTTAATGGTGCTCGATTTGAGCCTATTTTAGAAAATAGCATCTTTCGCATAGTTCAAGAGGCAATACAAAATACAGCACAACATAGTGGTAGTAAGCATGCAGCCGTAGAATTGAATTTAGAGGGCGAAATTATCATCATTAAAATCATGGATTGGGGCAAAGGTTTTGATGTAGAGGCAGAAGCAGATGGTCATTTTGGATTGATAGGCATTCGTGAAAGGGTAGAATCTTTCAGTGGTCAATGCAGTATTATGAGTAGCGAAAATGGAACCGGCATTACGATTACCCTTCCAGCATTAGGAGTTAAAAATGGAATATCCAAGGATTGATGTTACTGTAGATTTGGCTCTGTTTTCGCTAAACGAAAATGGGGATGTTCAAGTTTTGCTGATACGACGGGGCAAGGAACCGTTTAAAGGCTATTTGGCTATACCGGGGGGATATCTCAATCCCAATGAATCACTTAAACAGGCGGCAGAACGGGAGTTATATGAAGAAACTCACACCGTCGCTGAGTGGGGGGCTGGAAAAAATAAAGGAGGCGAAGTTTTTTATGTTGGGGTCTATGATGATCCCGACCGCGATCCTAGAGGCCGAGTAATTTCCCACCTTTTTGCCGCTTTCACAAAGGAGCAATTACCCGAAGCTGGTGATGATGCGGAAAAAGATTCTGCGCATTGGGCAAAATGTCCCATTGAAGAACCGATGGCGTTTGACCACCAAGATATGATTGGAAAAGCGTATCTTACACTTTTGGAGGCGGGGCAAGTTCCCGCAGGATAATGATTAATCAAGAGCATGTTAGAGTTGTAAAGTTGGCTGCTGAAGAACTTATCGCAGAGGTTGATCTTGATGTAGAAGGTGATGTACTTATTTTGAAGAATCCTGTGATTATACAAATGGAGCCCACTGAGGAAGGCAGTGTGGTTTTGCGAATGTATCCCTGGTTAACTATGACACACGATGCTGAATATCCTGTTCGTAAAGATCATGTGATAACTACGGCTACAGCGCTTCCTAAGTTAGTAGAAGCGTATGTTAGGGAACATAGTAACATTGAGCTACCAGCGAATCCCGGTTTGGTAATGCCGTAAACGCAAATTGTACCTCCAAAGGTATGAAAAGCACCACAAAAAAACCGAAAAAGGGATTCCTTGACGGGTATAAGACCTATGACCCTTCCAAGGAGGGGTTTGGGTCTCCCGCTCAATGGAGGGAGGCGTTTTACGAGCGCCTCGGATTTGAAAAAGCACAAGAGGTTTTAGGTGACGAAAATCCCTATTTCGTCTTGGGCTTTGCTTCTGAAAATGTCACTTGGCCTGAAATCCAACAGGCTTATCGTGATTTGGCTAAAAAGTGGCACCCCGACATGAATAAGGGGAATGAAGAAGAAGCCAAAAAGCAATTCCAGCGGATTCAAGCTGCATTTGAAATTTTGGAGGCGAGATATGGGTAAATTCACCCAACATATCCCGAATTTCGCAGATGGTATTGAACCCGCAACGGCTGAGTTCACCACTACGGAAGACCTAGTTAACCTAGAAGTTGTCCAGCGATACGTTGATGATCGTTTTTCGCATTTTGCGATGGATGATAAAATGTTGCTGGTTATTAAAGACGATGGATTCTATTGGTGGGTTGTTGGTTATGTTGAGAGTGATACGCCCATTGACCTCCCTGAGTGGGATCATGGAAAATATCGTGTGCAACTGGAAAACGGAGAGAATGTTGTAATGCAAGGATCGGAAATTATGTCTTCGTGTGGTGATGTAATAACATTATTGGATGGAAGTAAGGCCAAGTGGATAAGGGAGTAAATTATGGAATATATTGATGTAGCTGAACTTCGAAGAATGACTAAAACTGCACAAGAACGGATTCAGGCAGAAGAAGAGCGTATGCAACAGGAAATTGCAGAAAAAGAGGCGGCACAACGGAAAATGGAGGAAGCGAAAGCAGAAGCTATTCTAAGTCAAGTGCTTTCTCGCTGCCAAAAAGAGGCGCACGCTGGACGACGACATG
>JGI10211J34971_10002735_pt1 | contig 14253 bp, 6 predicted proteins | sample Etolagsediment_FD_34971 | JGI IMG/M metagenome (IMG submission 34971) | reverse complement strand
GGGATGAAAACCCACTATCTCTTGGCGAGATCATGGTCACGATTACCAACCTCTAAATAAAACTGGAAGGAGCATCTTAAGAAATGGCAATCAATTTTCCCGCAACAACAGGGCAGGCAACTGATGGAACGTTCATATATGTAGCAGCAGGTATTACCTACTCGTGGAACGGAGAGAGTTGGACTGCTGCTGGTAGTGGTGCTACTGCTACTGATAGAACAGTTTTTAGTGCTGCTAATGCTTCTGCTTCTGGTGGAGGATCACTGGTATATAACAGCAACAACGGTGTATTTACTTTTACACCACCAGATCTTAGTCCTTATTTGACAGATGTTGGTGTTATCAACAACCATACTGATGTTAACATCACAAATATTGCCAATGAGCAACTACTAAGATACAGCACTTCCTCTGGTGATTGGGAGAATTGGACACCAAACTATTTGACAGCAGAAACTGATCCTGTATTTGCTGCTTCTGATGCTGCTGCTGTAACTGCTGCTAAGATTTCTAACTGGGACACAGCATATGGTTGGGGTGATCACAGCACTCAAGGTTATTTGACGGGATCTGGATTACAAACAAGAACTACAGCACAGGTTACAACAGCATCTATTCTAAGCACAGGTGAAGCTAATGTTTCTATCACAACTCCACCAACGTATGCTCTCTTAAAGATTCAGACATCACATGCCGCTTGGGTAACTCTTTATACTGATACGACAAGCAGAACTAACGATGCTTCTAGAACTGAGACAACTGATCCACTCCCTGGTTCTGGTGTAATTGCTGAAGTTATTACTGCTGGAGCAACAACCCAATTGATTTCTCCTGGAACGATTGGATATAACTCTGCTGGAACTGGAACAACATATCTGAAAGTTGTAAATAAGAGTGGAGCAACTGCTAGCATCACTGTTACTCTACATTACCTACAACTAGAGGCTTGATATGGATAAGGAATACGTTGTAACGCTTCACAGGAAAGAAGACCTGCAGCAGTTTTACAATGAGATGCAACTTACTAATTTTCCTTTGGTACTAAAGCGTCCTCTTAGTAGGAACACTCACTATATGATGACAGAGGAACAAGCAGAACAACTGCGTCAAGATCCTAGAGTGTGGGGAGTTGAAGCAGTAGATAGTTTCAAGATTGCTAGGCAAGCAGTAAACAATGAACCTTATGTAAAGTCTGGAAATTTTTGGAAAGATGATACTGTAGCACCAACAACTGTATCATCTAATGATTTCCAATGGGGTCATTTACATTGTGCTGGTAACCAAGCACAGAGAGGTAAAGGTCAGTTTGGAATGTTTCCGTCATTTAATGGCAGTGTAAATTTTGATGGTAATGCTTCTTACCTATATCTAAATTCTCCAAGTGAATTAGCATTGGGCACAGGTGATTTTACAATTGAATGTTGGTTCCGTGCTACTGCTTGGGATACTACGGGTGGATATAATAGTAATCAAATATTTGATTTTAGAGAAATTAGTGCATCACTTCAATTAAATCTTCCAGCACTATACATCACACAAACATCAGGAAATAGTGGGAATATACATTATTTTGTTGATAATGAAAATAGAATTTCTGGTAATGTTTCGTTGAATAATTGGTATCATGTTGCTATTTCTAGAGTGAGCGGAACAACCACAATGTATCTAAATGGTTCTTCTGTTGGAGCATGGGCAGACAATACTAATTACACTGTAGTATCAAACAATAGACCAATCATAGGATCTAATGGTGGGTTTGCTGATGTCACTAGAATGATAGGTCAAATTAGTAATTTTAGAATTGTAAAAGGAACATCTGTTTATACAGCAAACTTTACTCCTCCAAATGAAAATTTAACTAATATTCCTGGAACAGTTCTTTTGACATGTCAAGATAATACTATTTTAGATAATAGTAATAATAATTTTCCTATAAATGTAAATGGAAATGCATCGGTTAGTAGTGAAGTTCCTATTTCAGATACAACTGGATATTATGAAAGTGTCAGTGATGCTGTAGAAGTATTCAATAATGGACGCCATGTAGATGTAGTTATTGTTGATGATCCTGTATCATATGACAGTGGAGAATGGGAAAGTCCATCAGCACCAGGGCAATCTAGATTCGTTCAGTATCAATGGTTCAATGAACTCAATAGTTTTGTCGGATCTATTGACGATGATGGGCAGGTTCTTCCGACTGGAACAATTACATATGAAACAAATGCCAATACACCACAGTATCATGGTATTCATGTAACTGGAACAGCGTGTGGTCAGCATTATGGGTGGGCAAATGAGGCAAACATTTATAATATTGCTGTTACTGATGCTTGGACGAGCGGACAACAAGTTAGTGCCTTACTAATTTTTGATTATCTTAGAGCATTCCACCTCAACAAAGCGATCAATCCAGAGACAGGATTTAGAAATCCTACGGTAACCAATCATAGTTATGGTGGCGTTGTGAACATGACTACACCTTCTGAAACTTTACAATTTGGTGACCTTACTGAAGTATTTTATCAAGGAACGGTATATAATGCTGGCAATCCTGGTCCATCTGGATGGACTGAAGCGGGAGTAGAAGCAGACTTTGGTGTAAGATTTGGGTTGAGTGAGTATCCATCATGGTCTTCTGCTGTTGCCGCTGATGTTCAAGATGCTATTGAAGATGGTGTTGTAGTTATTGGAGCTGCTGGCAACGATAACTTACTGATGGCAGAGGTTGATGATTTGAATTGGAATAATATTCTTAATGTAAACAACGGCAATCAAGTTTTCTATTACAGCAGAGGCGCTTGGCCGAATAGTCCTGATAGTGGTGCTATCACTGTTGGTGCTTTAAGTAAACGAGCAGACCTCAGAAGGTCTACATACACGAACTTTGGTCCTGCTGTTGATGTCTTTGCTCCTGGTGATAATATTCTCTCTGCTTACGGCAATACTGGGGGATTGAACGATAGTAAGTATCCTGCTGGTAACTATTTTTATCCAATTCAAGGAACTAGTATGGCATCTCCACAAGTATGTGGTGTGATTTCTTGTCTTGCTACTGGTAAAGAAAGATTTACACAAGCAGATGCTCTAGGATATTTAAATCAGTTTAGTATCTACGGCGACATGACATTTGACGTTGCTGGTGGAGGACTAGATGATAATTCTTGTCGTCAGGGAAGTCTTAATAAGTATCTTCATATTGAAAATCCAAGACCTGTTGCTGGATTCATCCAAAAACAAAAAGGAAATAGAACTGCTACGGGAATGACATTCCCTAGAATCTCTACATTAAACTCTGTTGCTCCATCAGCAGCTGCTAAAACTTTCCCAATTAATGTTATAAACAGTGGTGCAAGTCATTATGTATTCAATGGAGATGATAGATCGACCACTCACGTTGATGCTTTTGATCCAGTGATCAATGTAAATGTTGGTGATACGCTGGAGTTTAGTGTTAACGCATCTGGACATCCATTCTATATTAAGACATCCGCTACTACTGGAACAAGTAACCAAGTTACTACAGGAACGATTACTGGTAACGGTGCATCAGTTGGTACAGTAACTTGGGACACAACTGGAGTGACACCAGGAACATACTATTACATCTGTCAGTTTCACTCGGGTATGACTGGTCAGATCATTGTTTCGTGAGGCATAAATAAACCTGAGCACTAGTATCCATTTGGTTGAGTTAGATGGCTGATCGTTTTCCTCTTATTGTCAATGCTATTTCTAAGAAAATTGAAGAAATTATAGCAGGCGATAGATTAGACTTGACTGGCAACGGGATTGTTGTTAGTGGAGATGGCGGTGCTGGAAAATATTTGAGTAGTGATGGGTCTACGGTATTCTGGGACAGTCCTGGTGATGTCTATCTAAATCAGACACAAACTCTTACTAATAAAACACTAGAGTTATCGACAATTTCAGGTTCGCTGAATACTCTTTTAAATATTCCTAATAGTTCTCTAATCAATCCAGGTATTACAATTAATGGAGCGTTAGTTGCTCTGGGTGGTTCTGTAAATACACCAGATAATAATACAACTTATAGCATTTCTGCTGTTGATGGAACACTAGGATCTCAAAAAATTATTCGACTTACTTCTGGTGGTAATTTTGGTTCTGGAATTACTGATGATGTAGTCCTTGTTGCTGGAACAAATGTATCTCTATCTAGATCTGGAGATGATATCACAATTTCATCTAGTTACGTAGATACTGATACAATTACGACAGTACAATCTGGCACTGGTGGAGCTCCAGTTTCTGGTGCCATTACTATTGCTGCTGGTAATTTTACAACAGTATCACAGGTTGGTGGAACAATTACTATTACTGGGCAAGATACTAATACAGTAACAACATTACGCGCTACTGCAGGACAAACACCAGCTTCTGGTGATTTTACTTTTCTTGCTGGTGGAGCAACTAGTGTAGCGCAAAGTGTTGATGGAAATGGGGATCCAACTATTACATATAGTTCTACTGATACAGTAACAAGAATTCGTGGTGGTATTACAGGTACATATGTACCTGCTACATCTGCTGGTGCGGATGTTACGATTACTGGTGGAACTAATGTCACAGTATCTCAGGTTGGTTCTACTATCACCGTCAATTCTACCGACACCAATGATGTAACTAGAGTTGCTGCTAACTCAGAATCTTTAGCATTTGGAGATTTTAGGTTAATCGCATCTGGTGCTACGAGCATTACTACAGCAACAAACGGATCCACAAAAGAAATTACAATTAGTTCTGTCAATACTGATACTGGTGCTGTTATTACAACATCTGGTGGTATTCAAAAATCTGGAAATGATATTAGATTAAAGAACACCTCAAACTTTACGGGAAACACAGTTCTCAAATGGGATTCTGGTAATAGTCAGTTAGCAAATAGTATCATTGGTGATGATGGATCTACAGTTACCATTGGCGGCGACTTAGTTGTCGAGGGAACTCAAACTACTCTGAATACTACTACTCTTGTAGTAGAAGATAACATCATTGAACTTAGAAAGGGAACAAGTATTACTGCTGCTGATGGTGGTATTCAAGTTAACCTTACTACTGATGCTAGTGATAATGTTGTAAGTTATAGACAACTTCAGTGGTATAATTCTGGTGGATATTGGAGAGCATGGGATGGTTCTGTAGAAAAAAGATTTGTAACTGAAAACGAAGTTCAAATTCTTACAAATAAGACTCTCACTTCTCCAACTCTAACAGCTCCTATTCTTGGTGCTGCTACTGCTACATCTATTAATGGATTGGAGATCATAAGTACAGCATCTGCTACTCTTGATATTGCCTCATCTAAAACTTTAGATGTCAATAGAGATCTTGTTTTGACATCTGATAATAACTCTGCTTCTATTACGGTAAACTTTAGACAAGGTGGCAACGTAGCATATACAACAGATACTCTTGCTTCGTTCTCTTCTACAACATCTACTCAGTTGAGAGGTTTGATTACTGATACCACTGGTAGTGGAAGATTGGTATTCCAAGATAACCCAACAATACTAACTGGTATTACAACAACTTCATCTGGATTTGTTCTGCTGAATTCTGGTGCTACATCTATTACGGCATTTGGAGCAGCTGCTGCTATCACCATGGGCGCTGCTGGTGGCACAACAACTATTAATCAAAACTTAGTTGTTGAAGAGGATCTAACAGTTGGTAATGATATTTCTGATACTATTACGTTTAATGGTGTCGTAAATTCAGAGAACGCAGACATCATTATTCGTGGTAGTGCTACTGATCCAATGAGAGTTGGACGTGGTATTGGAGAAGTAACAACTAACACAGCACTTGGTGTTAGAGCAATCAACTCGGTATCATCTGGTTCTCAAAACACAGCGGTTGGATTTGAAGCACTATTTGCTACAAACTCTGGAGCATCTAATACTGCTATTGGTAATAGAGCATTAAGAGCAAATGGTGTTGGTACTAATAACGTTGCCATTGGTCGTGATGCTCTATTAGTTAATCTTTCTGGAACAAAGAACGTCGCTATTGGTAACAATGCGATGGAAAGTATGAGCACAGGTAGTGCCAACGTTTGTATTGGTCACTACGCTGGTTATGGCATCACTGGTACTGGTAACGTTCTCATTGGTCCTGCTGATGATGAGAACTCAACCAACGCAACTTATGTACCACCTAACATTGGTGGCAGTAGACAGTTAGTTATTGGTTCTGGTACTGAAGCATGGATTCGTGGTGATTCTAACTTTGATATTGAGATTGGAAACAATCTAACAGTTGGATCTAATCTTACAGTCTCGGGACAATTGATTGTTAATGGTACTCTTACCTCAATCAACTCAAACGTCGTTGAGGTTGACGACAAAGAGATTGAACTTGCATCAGTTGATGGTGCTACGTTCCAAGCAATTACGACAGACAACTCTGCTACTATTACTGGCGTAACACCAACTGCTGGTTTGATTCCTGGTATGGAGGTCAACTCCACAACAGGTGGAATCAGTGTTCCCACAGGAACAGTTATTGTTACTATTAACGGTAATACAATTACCTTAGATAATGTTGTAAGTGGTAGTGGTACAGCAACATTTGTTTCTCCTGGTGCTACAGATCTGACAGCTGATCAGGGTGGTATTCGTATCAAGGGAACTACAGATAAGAGAATTTTCTACGATCACTCCAGAGCTGATAAGTATTGGGTGATGACTGAGAACCTAGAACTTCAGTTTGGTAAGAAGCTAGTTATTGGTAACCAGTTGATGCTCAACAGCACCACCCTTGGTTCTACAATTGTCAATTCTTCACTAACATCTGTTGGCACTTTGAATGGATTAGATGTTGATGGTGCTATCACTCTTGGTGGTGTGATTACTGAAAAGACATTTAATAATTTCAGTACAACTCTCACTCCTTCGGCAAACGTATTGACAATAAATCTTGCTGGAGCTAATACAATTCTTGGAACACCAGCAACAACAGCAATCAATGAGTGGGCATTTACCAATGCTAACTTGAGCAATGGTCAGTCTAAGACAGTAACTCTCATTCTATCTTCTAACACTGCTGCTACATATGGTGACGCATGTAGTGTTGATGGTAACTCAATTACCAATGGCGTTCAATGGTCTGGTGGTTCGCCACCAACTGCTACATCAAACACAGACATTCTCACATTCGTTATTGTCCGAGATAATGCGGGTGTCGTTCAGGTATTCGGACAAGGCAACACAGACTTCAGCTGAGGATAGATAGATGCCAGTAGGATTTAATAGTCCCGCCAGAAACCTCTTCTTGTTAGGTTCTTCTGGCGCACAAGTTATAACAAACTTTTTCAAGACAATCGATCAGTCAGCGGGGACTGATGGTGTATATCTTCCAGATGAAATCAAATACAATAGTGTTGACCAAAAGTTTGTCCTTGCTGGTTCAGCACAAGACATCAACTCAAAAGAATTTGGTTGGTTTGAGAAGAGAGATAATGCTGGAACTGCTGACTTTGAGAACAGGATTGAGTCAACACAGTCTGGGGTCAATACAACTCTTCGTGCCATGGAGTTGGATAGCAACGACAATCTAATTATTGTTGGTAAGACTAACAATGTACCTTGGATTGCTAAGTATTCTAATGGTGGTGTAATTGATTGGCAATCTACTACCAGTAGTGGTGATGTAGAATATACGGGCGTCACATCAGACAGCAACGGACAATACTATGCTTGTGGAAATACACCCACATCGGGGGAAGCACAAGCATTTGTAGAGAAGTTTGATGCTAGTGGTAATCCTGGATGGGGTAAGTCCGCATTCATGCTGGGTAGAGATGTTGTCCTCAATAGAATTGCTGCTAATGCTAGAGGAGAAGTAGTTGCTGTTGGATATCTTGAGGATGATGTTTACAACAAAGGATACATTGTCAAGATTGACACTAACACTGGTGAGGTTTTGTGGGACAGAACACTAAGCCCAGACTGGCAAGGTGATATGCTAAATTGTAGCGATGTTTATATTGATAGCAACGATCAGATTTATGTTACTGTCAATGGAACATTCGTTGGTTATCTTATCAAATATACTGCCGAAGGTAATATGATTTGGCAGAAGACAACAGATGATCCTTCTAGTACAATTACTTTTGATCGCGTAAAGTCTGATGGTGAGACAGAACAGACTGTTGTATTTGGAACTTATGATGATGGAACTGATGTTGGTGGTGTATTGAGTAAGTATTCTAAGGATGGTAGTTTAGTTTGGAGAAGAACTCTCTTTAGTTCTTATAATAACTCAAATACATTTTCTAATGTGTGTTTAGATGCTGACCCATCATTCTACTATCTATTGTATATTGATGATGCTGTTAGCGGACTGAATGGAACACCAGAAGCATATACATTTGGTAAAGTTAGTAGCTCTGGTAATGGTCTTGGTGATTTTCAATATGCAGAAGGAACTGGTGAGACTATTGACTATGAAATCCTAAACGTTGCTGATAAGATTGGCAGACTATCTGATGGTTCTGTGAGACAAGACACCAGCGATCTCATCACCTATCCATTCAACGCTAACAAACTACTCTTTGATGACCTTGCTACTCAGGTCTCTAACAAGAAGAGACAGATGGATGGTCCTGATAGCTTTGAGTATAGTGGTAGTCCTGCTATTAGACCTGCTGACTTCCAAGAGTTGAACCTGTTGGGTGATGTCTATTCTGGTAGTGGTGATTGGTTGGATCAATCTGGTAAAGGTAATAATGGTGTAGTAAATGGTGCCACCCACAACGCCGCTGGATACTGGGAGTTTAATGGGGCGGGGAATGAAATTAAAACAGGTATCTTTGACAAATATAATTTTGGACTTGAAGATTTTACATTAGAAGCATGGGTTAGAACAACAAACAATAATCATAATGGTAAAATTATCAACAAAGGTCAGTCAGGTTCTTTCCCCGAAGGATCTAAAGGTTGGTCGCTAAGATATATCAGCGGTCAAATTGGAGTTTCTATATCCGATGGAAGCTCGTTTACCTCTGTATATGTTTCCCCACCAGCAGTAAATACATGGGTTCATATAGTAGCATCTATTGATAGAACTGCTGATATTGTGTCTTTGTATATTGGCGGTGAGTTTCAAGCATCAACATCAACAGCAAGCGTTGGAGATATCAGCCAACCATCTGGTGAAATAACTATCGGTAGTCTTAACAGAGGTATATATGGATCCATTAGTGAATATTTCTTAGGAGACATCGGTGAAGTTCGTATCTATCCAAGAGCACTAACAGCAGCACAAGTATTCCAAAACTACAACGCCACCAAGAGTAAGTATATCAACGAAGCACCTGACANAGCACCTAAGATTGGTCCTGGTATTGTATATGNTAGCAACTTGCTATTGAACTATGACTTTGGAAACAGAGCGACTTATGATCCTGTTGAGAATTTACTATCAGATAACTTTACTTTTGGAACAGATACTGGAGAATATTATACAGATGAACTAGGTGTTGAGCACAAAATCTATAGCAGAGATGCCAATCTTAATGAATACTTTGGTTCTTCTGCTACCTTTACACCAGGAACATATGATCTTGTAGTTAGTATGTATGTTGATCTCACAGATGCTACTAGTTTTTATTTTCGACCCCAACTCACTTTCGGACCTCCTGCTACTGCTACTGTAGTTGAATCTGATGTTCCCTCTTTGGGATCTAAAGGTATTATGAAAGTAAGATATAGTAATGTTCAACCTTCATCTAATTGGTTCTTTACTGTAAGAGGAACGGGCACAGCAAAGTTTGCTAGACCTTTCTTACAACTTGAACCTGATCATACCAGATATGTCAAAACATATGGAACTGCCATCACAGCACCAACCACAGTAAAGAACCTCTCAAGTTCTTCTTACACTGGCACGATCAACGGAGCTACATTCGATAGTCTTTACGGTGGCCACTTCCTTTTTGATAATGATTACATAGATGCTGGATACTCAATCCCAACAAATAATTTTACAGTGGAAACTTGGTTCAAGAAAACTGATACAACATATTGGTCTCCTGTTTGGGCGTGTGAAGTATGGAATCAAAGTTCTGGATATCTATTTTATTTTGAGGGAAATAATGTTTTAGAACTAACCACAGGTGGAAATCTTACTGGACTTCTTCAAGTAAATACCACAGGAAATATGACTGACTGGAGACATCTTGTTCTTACTATTGATGGATCTAACGTTGCTACAATTTATCAGAATGGAGTTTCGCTTGGTAGCACAACTATCACTCCCGTGGGATCTATACAGAAACCTCTTAGACTTGGAGCAAGATTTTCTAATGATGGTAATGGATCTGCTGATGGAAGACAAACACAATCAGGAGGACTTCGTGCTTACAACAGAGCACTAAGCGCCACAGAAGTATCCCAAAACTTCAACGCCACCCGTAGTAAGTATGGTGTCTGATAAATAGATAGAGCAAAGAATATCTGTTTAGAGGCACTAAGTAATGGCGAGAAAATCCATTAAAAGTAATTACTATCTCTTTGACGCTTCGGAAAGAGAGGTAGTAATCCCTGGTGGTATCCAGAGAGAACAATTGATTCTCATTACCAACGTCACTGACAACAAAGTAATCTATAACTTTAGTGATCCTGAACTTACTGCTATTGAGTATCATATCTCTACAGACATTAGAAATAATACTACGACTAGAGTAAAATTGACATATGATACCACGTCAATGTCAGATGATGATAAACTGCAGATTGTTTATGATGATTTTGAAGAAACAGTAAAACCAGCAGAGACATACTTTGATGCTGTTAACAAGCAGAGAATGTCTCAACCTCAGTCTCAAATTGATACTGACTTTGAATATGGTACACAGGATACCAAGTGGGAAGCGTTGTCGATGATCAACAACAACCCATTTGCTTATAAGTCTTCGGATCAGATTGTAATTACTGATGTTCAGGCAGTACAGGGAGAAAGAGAGATTACTGTTTCTGTTGATACTAATCAATCAACACGTCCTGCCGCAGGTGCTGCTATTTACATTCAAGATACAACATTTCCTGCTGCTAACGGAGTCTTTATTGTAGATAGCGTTAGTGGTGTTTCCGATTTTACATATACTGCCAAAAGCGAATGGACTCTATCATCTGGTGGTATTTGGCAGAGTGCTAGAACTGCTTTGTATTCGGGTATTCATTACACTGGATCTAGTATTGGAGGAACTATAACTCCTGCCGCAGCTGGTGGTGGCATGGCTGGTTCGGTTAGAGTTGATTGTACTCAAGCACATGGATTTGAGGTTGGAAATGAGTTTGCTATTACTGGATCTGCTGGAACTAATGTAAATGGATCGTGGACTGTTGCTAGAGTAGAAAGTCCAACACGTTTCTATTACTTCCCAGACGGAACTCCATCTGGATCTGTTAGCACGGGTACTATTAAACTATATCCAAGACCACAAGGAACTTCTGTTCACAGAGCATTTGATGGTGGTGTTAAATTTTCTACAAATTCTTCTTCCAAAAATCAACAAGCAATTAGACAGACAAAACGTTATTTCAGATATCAGTCTGGTAAAGGTGTATCATTCTCTACGGGTTCTATTCTAGAACCAGCGATTGAGAATATTGATAGCATTACAGCATCAGGTACAACTATAACTGTTGTATCTGCTGATGCTCATAATGTAACACGAGATACTCAGGTTGATGTTCGTGGAGTTACTGATAATGTTTATAACGGAGTACATCAAGTAACTAATGTTATTGATCCATATACTTTTCAATATGTGGTAGGATCTACACCATCAGACTCTACTGCTGCTGGTGAGTATACTGTTACTCCTACTGGTGCTTATGGAACCAGACTAGAAATCGGTATGATGGATCAACAGAATGGTATTTTCTTCCGTTATGCTAGTGGATCTCTTAGTGTTGTTCGCAGAACATCAACTTTCCAATTATCTGGACGAGTTAGTGTTGCCAAAGGAAGTACACTAGTTTCTAGTTATACTGCTGCTAACGGACAGAGCACCAAGTTTACTAAGCAATTGAAGCCTGGCGACTATGTTGTCATCCGTGGTTCTTCATACCGTGTTGATGGTATTATTTCAGATACTCAAATGGTAATCTTCCCAGACTACCGTGGTCCAAATGATTCGGGACAATCGGCAGCGCAGAATTTGATTGTAACTAAAACGGTTGAAACCGAATGGGCACAGTCTGATTGGAACTTGGATCGTTGTGATGGATCTGGTAAGTCTGGTTATACTATTGATCCAACCAAGATGCAGATGTTCTACATGGACTACTCTTGGTATGGTGCTGGTTTCATTCGTTGGGGATTCCGTGCTCTTGACGGTGATGTCATTTACGCTCACAAGATTCCAAATAACAACCAGAACACTGAAGCATACATGAGATCTGGTAACCTACCATCTCGTTATGAAGTCAATACACTTCCCCCAGCTACAGTAACTACTAAAACATTTTCTAATGCAGATACAACGCTATATGTTTCTGCTGCTCCCACACACTTCCCAAGTTCTGGAACTTTGCGTGTTAAGAGAACAACAGGTTCTACTACTGGAGTTCAGGAATATATCAATTACACAGGTAAAACAGTATTCCAGCAAGACGTAATCAATGTTCTAGCTGGTGATGTTATTGAGGTAGCATCAACCACTGGACTATCGCCAGGGGGACAGCAAACAATTCAATTTGATACGCCATTCTCTAACGTTGCTGCCAATAAAACATATTATGTTGCTGCTGTTCCATCAGCAACTACATTTAAAATCACTAACGTAATTGGTGATTCTACTGGTATTTCTTTGACACAGCAAGTTGGATCTGCTCTTTCTCCTCTCACTCGTGCTTTTGCTGGTTCATTCACTGGTATTACTAGAGAGCAAGCAGGTGCTAGTGGAATCAACCTAACAATTGCGTCTGGATCTTCTACTGGTACGGTAAGTTCCGCTGTTGGTATTCAAAAAGGACAGAGAGTAATTGGTGCTGATATTCCTGCCGACACTTTCGTACATTCTATTTCTGGAACTAGTATCGCTTTAAGTAGAGCAGTTACTGCTGCTAACCCAACTGGAATTACTTTCTCTCCTCTTGGTGCAGGTGGAGCACAAATATTTACTTACGATGCTACACAACCAACAAGTGTAGAACTTCTTGCCGCAACATCTGTTCCACAGATTTCACACTGGGGTTCATCTGTTATCATGGATGGTCGTTATGATGATGACCGAGCATATGTTTATACTGTTGGAACCAGAACTGGTAGAGAACTTAACTCTGGAGATACTAAGGCACTACTTGCTTTGAGAGTATCACCTTCTGTTGATAATGGTATTCCTGGAAAATTTGGTGCTAGAGAACTTGTCAATAGAATGCAGTTAGTTCTAAAAGCTGCTGAGGTGTCAACTAATGGTTCTCTGTTTGTAGAAATTATTTTGAATCCCACGATTACAGCTGCTAACAATCCTACATTTACCGATGTTCAGTGGAGAGACGTTGGCGGAACATCTCTTGCTCAGTATGCTAGACTGACTGACATTTTGTTTACGTCTGGAAACACTACTTCTCTTGACGCTGAACTGGTGGGTGGAGAAGTTATCTTCGGTTTCTATGCTGGTGATGGTGTTGCTTCTTATGATTTATCAGCCGTGAAAGAAATTTCTAATTCTATCCTTGGTGGTGGAACTGATAGTTATGAAAAGAGTACCGCTCCAAATCCAACTGGCATCTTCCCTGATGGTCCAGAGGTTCTAGCAATTCAGGTAACCAACATCGCTGGTGGTCGTGGTTCTAATAGACGTGCTGCTGACGTTAGAATCTCTTGGACGGAGGCTCAGGCATAAATAGAGTTGCCTTACTCCTATACCTATGCTTGGCAACAAATCCAAAGCAAAGGTAGAAGAGAAAGACGACCAGCATGAAGATAAAAGTGAAGTTCTTGGTAATTTAGTGAAAGTTGTTGTACTTATTTGGTCTGCTTCTCTCCTAACCTTTAGTTACGTTAGACTTCCCAACGGTCAAAAGATTCTTGACTTTGACCCTACCTTTATTGCTTCGGTCTTCTCTGGATCGCTAGCTGCTTTCGGACTGTCTCCTGCTAAAGCAGGTGGTGGTAATGGTAATGGTAATGGTAAACCAGTAGCGAAGAAAGAACCAGAAGTTGTCTCCACTATTGAACCTAAGAAAGATGCAAAAACTGATTAATATCGTAGCACTC
>JGI10211J34971_10002733_pt1 | contig 14270 bp, 13 predicted proteins | sample Etolagsediment_FD_34971 | JGI IMG/M metagenome (IMG submission 34971) | reverse complement strand
AGGCTCTCGATGCTTTGGGTGCCGATGTCTGCTTGGCTTGCCCCCCCTCACTGGCAGCCGTTCTAGCGCCAACACATCAAGTCATCGCCCTCCATTCTGCAGTATCCGAGAGTAGCCTGAGTCACTGTCACGACAGCTTGGCTCGGTTTACACCAGATCTCATTGTGGCGATCGAGGTGCCTGGATGCGCCGCTGATGGCCACTATTACAACATTCGAGGCATTGATATTTCGGCCCAATGTGGCAACTTTGAAGACTTCGTTAGAGCGAGCAACTGCCCCGTCATCGCCATAGGAGATGGGGGCAATGAGCTGGGCATGGGATCGGTCGATCCTGAGCGGGCTGAACTTCCCATTAAAGCCGCGGCAACGCCTTGTACTGAGCTCGTCATTGCCGATGTCAGCAACTGGGGCGGGTACGCTCTGGTAGCTTTTTTAGGCTACTGGGCTAACCTTCCCTTCTTAGATCGACTCATTGAGCGACCATTATTAGAGTGGTTGCGAGAAAGAGGCGCAGTTGATGGTGTAACACACGCAAGCACTGCCACTGAAGACGGTTTACCCATGGGTAGCGGCAACTTGGTCATTCGTGGCATACAATCGCTATTTAATGATTTTTCGAGAGAGCCTTAGTATGGAACCGATGGTTTATTTAAATGGGCAGTTTCTGCCAAAGGAGCAAGCCACCATCTCTCCGATGGACCGAGGCTTCTTATTTGGTGATGGAATCTACGAGGTAATCCCATGCAATAATGGACGCGCTATTGCACTCGAGCGCCATCTCGATCGGCTCGAGCGAAATCTGTCTCGGATCAAGTTAAACCAAGCCATTGGTCAAACAGATTGGCGCGCTGTGATCGATACACTGCTGTCTCAGTCAAACCTAGCCAGCTCCGGCATCTATCTTCAGATTACCCGTGGAGTCGCCGAACGCAGGCATCATACCTACACCAACGATTTGGTACCGACAGAATTTGCGTACGTTTTCAGCACCCCGCCGCCGCCCGATGCTCTCAAACCACCAGCGCAGACAATGCGACTCAAATCTCAACTCGACCTTCGCTGGCAACAGTGTGATATCAAGGTCACTGCGCTGCTGGGTAACGTCATGCATTACCAGCAAGCGATCGATGAAGGCTTCGACGAAGCCCTTTTATATACTCAAACTCATCGAATTACTGAAGCGGCAGCGAGTAACGTGTTTTGCGTGATTGATGGAACCATTCAAACACCCACTCTAGACGAACGATTACTGCCTGGTGTGACTCGGAGTTTGTTGATCGATATCCTGCGTGATTACAGCCATATCCCTGTTATTGAGTGTGATTTGACGCTGGCAGATGCGCTCAACGCAGATGAAGTCTGGCTCACCTCTTCCACCCGCGAGATAGCGCCTGTCGGCCAGATCGATGAGCATCGGATCGGAAGCGGTGACGTTGGCTCGGTTTGGCGTCATGCGATAGACCTATTCCAAACCCATAAGTTCGACTATCCATGACCAGACCCACCAAAGCCACTATCGACTTGTCGGCGCTGCAACAGAATGCGCAACGCCTGCGAGACCGTGCTCCCAATAGCCGCTGTTTGTTTGTGGTAAAAGCTGATGCCTATGGCCATGGGATTGAGCTTGTGGCTCCCGCGCTGCAGAACCTAGGAGATGGCTTTGCGGTGGCCCATTGCGACGAGGGGATTGCGCTTCGGCATTTAGGTATCGAACAGCCGATACTGATTCTTGAGGGCAACTTCGATGCCAATGAGCTCGCACTCGCACACCATCACAACCTCACGGTTGCACTCACCAACTCGACTCAGATAGCGGATTATTTAGCCATAGCTCCCGCTCAGAGACCTGCGATTTGGCTCAAACTGGATACTGGGATGCATCGACTGGGATTGACGGCTGCCGAGATCGACGACTTCGCTGCTCGCACTCATCAGAGCCAATCCACGGTGCTCTTCACTCATTTCTCTGATGCTGATCAAAGCGATGAGCGGACCGAACTGCAGCTACAAACCCTCATCAATCTGGGCAGTTCTTTAGGCTACTCAATGAGTGCAGCCAATTCACCCGCATTACTCCGCTACCCCGCCACACATCTAGATTGGGTGCGACCCGGATATGCCGTGTATGGTAATCCGCCCACAGGTACCGATGCACCCGATTTACAACCCGTGATGACGGTTCAATCGCGTATCCACAGCCTACGAACGATCGCTGCTGGCGAATGCGTGGGTTACGGCAGCACTTGGTGTGCCAATCGAGAGTCCGTGATTGCCACTATTCCCATCGGCTATGCCGACGGCTATCCGCGATCGGCACAGAATGGCACCCCCGTCCTCATCAACGGTCGTATCGCGGAGCTCGCGGGCCGGGTATCCATGGATCTCATTACCGTAGACGTCACCAACATAGGACCGGTAATGGTAGGTGACCCCGTTGAGCTATGGGGTAAAAATCTCCCCGTCTCTGTAATCGCTGATTACAACGACTTATCGGGTTACGAGATTCTTGCGAGGATCCCGAAACGCCTCCCGAGAATTGCGGTAGACCTATAAGTTGACCCAGCTTGACAGCGCTGGCTGAACAAACTGGACGCCTTCCGAAGTCTCTAATACGATCGCATCGGACTGTATCTCGATAAGGCGCAGCGAGCCTCTAATGGCGTCGCCCGTTGTGTACCAAGTGCCATTGAGCATCACACGACTCACGCCATCTGATGCGTAGTCATGCGCGCTGTAAAGCAAGGTAGCAATCTGATCGCGGACCTGGGGGCTCAACTCTTCTAAGCGCGGCAACTTCGAGTCGACCGTTCTCGCATTTGCTAGCTGTCGCTCTGTTTCCTGTAACAGCGCACTGACTGCCCTCGCATCTGTCGATTCTGCTGGGCTTGATCTCGCCATCTGCGCCTCTTGGACAACCTCGCCCGCTCTCTCTGAAGATAGGTCCGGTGCTGTCTGATTGGCTAAGGCCTCGCGCTCGGCGATTCGAGTCCTTTCAGCTTCACTGTAGAGCGATTCGTAGCGAGTGCTCATTCGCTCTGGTTCTGAAGCAGGCTCTGGCGTAACAGAGGACGCTGCGATACCCGGATAGGCGATACTGGGTGCGTCGATAGCCGGGTCTGCAATATTCTGGACTGCCTTGCCCAGGGTGGCATCGTATTGCTCGACTGCTACCATGGTGGTTTGCGATGAATCCACAACCCGAGTCAAACTGTACGTTATCGCAGCCGTGATCACTACCGAAGCGAGCAGCCACACCCAACGATAATCTCGACGCTTGATTGCAGTGGGTGAGCTGGCTTGACCCGAGGCTCGTTGGAAGGCTTCGTTAATCAGTGTCACGAGTTTGACCTCTTTGCCATTGCCCTAGCAGCTCATCAAGACTGGGCCTTTCATTCAGTACAGCATTCAACCGAACCAGAGTCTCTTGACCAACCACCCCATCGGTCGTCAGTCCCTGCTCGGACTGAAATTCAATGACACGAGCGTGAAGAAACGGCGTAAATTCGCGCTCCGCCAAGACTCGAGTCGTGCCGTCGAGCCGGGCTAATTTTTGCGCGATCTGCGCTACTGCCTCACCAGCTGAACCCAAGCCTAATGGCCCATCAAAACCGGGTGGTGGCTGCCAAATGTAAGAATAACCACCGGTCCACATCGGAGCCACCTGAGCTAATGAGATCACCACAACACCCTCTGACGACGCGAGTTCGATTGCTTTCACTTCCGTGCCATCCAGAAGCACTGAGTGCAGTAATACATGCTGCTTCTCGCGGAGCGGCGTGAGTAACTCAAGAATAACCGGACGGTTGAGTGCAGCCAGTGCCTGCCAATCGCCATTAACGGCCTGTTGGCATCGCAGCAGAGAGCGATCTGCGCAAGGTGTCCCAGCACCCTCATAACTGCGCCACAGCACTGCGAGCAGACGCTCATATTGTTCAATAGGCAGGGTCGGAACAACTGATGATGGCGCAATTTCAGCTGCTGTGTCTTTGGCAGGAGTGCCGCCAGAGTAGCCGGTGATCAAAACCCACCCGAGCGCCGCAATGGCCACTAATGCGATGACTGCGACACCCATAGTCAACCAATTGACTGTTGCGGCTTTGGGCGTAGTCTCAGACTTCACCTGCAGTTCGCCATCGAGTTGCCAAAGTTCGTGCGCCGCTAATTTGGTCAACGCCTTATCCGCGACTCGAAGCTGCTTGGCGTAAAGTGCAAGAAGAACTCGATCGCAGAGCAAGTTGATAAGTCTGGGAACCCCGCCAGTGAATCGGTAAATGGCCTCTACACTGTCTTTCCCGAACGGCGAAACACCGGGCGCGAGCCCTGCTACCCCTAACCTATGATCTAAATAGGCTTGCACCTCGTGCAGGCTGAGCGCACCTAGCTTGTAGCGCCCGGTCACTCGTTGATTCAACTGTCGGAGCTCGGGTTTGTTGAGTTTAGTTAACAATTCCGGCTGGCCGATTAGCACGATCTGCACGAGCTTGTGGGTATCGGTCTCGAGATTGGTTAACAGTCTGACCTGCTCTAGTACTTCCAAACTCAAATGTTGTGCTTCATCGATCATCAAAATTGTTCGTTGCCCCCGACGATCCTGATCGAGTAAAAAAGTGCCCAAAGCATCAAAGAGCGTCTTCAAGCTGGCGTTGTCAGGCACGCTAAGACCGAGTGCTTCACAAGCTGCAGCAAGAAACTCGTGTTCCGAAAGTCGTGGATTCTGAATCACAGCAACCCGCGTTGAATCGGGTAACTGGGCTAAGAAATAGCGATTCAGGGTGGTTTTTCCGGTCCCTACCTCGCCGGTAAGCAAGACAAAGCCTCCGCCTGACACACCGTAGAGCAGATGGTTAAGCGCTTCTTTATGGCGCTCGCTCAGGTACAGGTATCTTGGATTAACTGCAATAGAAAAGGGAGATTCCCGCAGGCCGAAATAGTCTAAATACATACAGTGGTCCACAGAGATGGCAATTTATGGCGCCGACAGATCAAGACTAACAGACTCAGTCGGTTAAGGCTTGGCCCTCGGCCTACTCAGTGACTTCTGAGGTAAACCCGTGACGACGAGGCCCCACGCGCTCGGTATCCACTTTACACTCAGCACAGCTTTGCAACAACTCGATCGCCTGATCACACCACAGCACCTGATTATGAGCATCTCGTATGCCGGCATCAAGCACCAGTGCAACACCACGAGCACGGACGTTCAGTGCCTCAATGATGAGATAACTTTTTGCTTTGATACGCTCATAGAGAGCGAGGTTGGCCGCCATGTAGGCTCGGCGAGATTGCACCTCGTCAAGCAGTATGAGTGCGTTGTCGGGGGTTAAGTTATACAGCTTGATCAACAGCTCATCTTTGGCTGGTCGCACTTTAGAGCTGCTCTCAACCCAAGTGTGTAGCTCTTCTAGACCACGTGAAGTCAGCTCGTAAAGTGTTTTGTCCGGTCGACGTTCCTGGGCTACGCTGCGCGAATGCACCCATCCCTGCTGACTCAAGATCTTTAGCTCGCGGTAAATCTGCTGGTGTGAGGCATGCCAAAAAAATCCGAGCGAAGTATCGAATCTTTTGGCTAGTTCATAGCCAGTCAGTTCGTCTTCGGTGAGCGCTGTCATGATGGCGTAAGCTAGGGACATAGACACACATTTGGGTCACGGAGGTGTGGACTCATTATGCAATTTGTTGCATAGTTGAACAACCCTAACTCACGCAAGAGGAACTTATGAGCCTTCCCGCAATTTTAAAAGACACGGTCAGAATACCCGCAATCGCATCACCATTATTCATCATATCGAACCCCAACCTTGTGATTGCTCAGTGCAAAGCAGGCATGATTGGCTCGTTCCCCTCTCTGAATGCCCGTCCACTCGAGGTCTTAGATGAGTGGCTGACTCGGATCAAGTCAGAGCTGGCAGCCCACGATGCCGCTCACCCTGAATCACCCTCGGCACCCTATGCGGTTAACCTGATCGTGCACGGATCAAACGATCGTTTAATGGCTGATCTAGAGTTATGCGTCAAGCACGAAGTCCCCATCATCATTACTTCGCTAGGTGCTAAGCCAGAGATTAACGAAGCGATTCACAGCTATGGTGGCATCGTATTGCACGACATCATCAACAATAAATTCGCCAAAAAAGCGATAGAGAAAGGCGCCGACGGCCTAATTGCTGTTGCAGCGGGTGCCGGTGGTCATGCAGGCACCCTATCGCCGTTTGCACTCGTGCAAGAGATCCGTGAGTGGTTCGATGGGCCCTTGCTGCTATCGGGCTCTATTGCCACAGGCGATGCGATACTGGGTGCACAAGCGATGGGAGCCGATATGGGATACATCGGATCAGCCTTTATTGCCACCAAAGAGGCCAACGCTGATGAGGGCTACAAGCAAGCTATCGTCGACTTTGGTGCCGATGACATTGTCTATAGCAATTTGTTTACCGGAGTGCATGGGAACTATTTAAAACCCTCTATCAAGGCGGCGGGTCTAGATCCCGACAACTTGCCGGTGAGCGATCCCTCCGCCATGAACTTTGGCTCGGGCGGCAACACTGATGCTAAAGCTTGGAAAGACATCTGGGGCTGCGGTCAGGGAATCGGCGCCGTCAAACAGATTGAAGGTGCCGGCGAGCGCGTTGGACGTTTGATTGCTGAATATCACGCCGCGAAAGCACGTCTCGCCGCGATGTAATTCGAAGGGCCATCGGAGTGGCATTCTCAGCTCCGATGGCCCTAAGTTTCAGGGCACAGCGGGTATTCGCAGACACGAGTGCACAGCAGTCCTAGCTTTTCAGTCCTCGGTCCATACCCGAGGGCCGAATTCCAAACTTCTCAGTCCCGAGCCTGAAGTTCTCAGTTCGAAGCCCTAGGCTCATAACTCATCCGCTCTGTCCTAAGTTCGCAATTGTCGCTTCGAAGCGGCATTCGCAAGTGTCTCAAGCGCACGCTCGGTATCATCCCACCCGATACAGGGGTCTGTGATGCTCTGACCGTAGCAAAGAGACTGCATATCAACGAAGTCTTGGCGACCCTCCACGAGGTTGCTCTCAATCATAACGCCAAAAATAGACTCATTGCCCCGCTCAACCTGTGCTGCGATGTCATTGATCACATCGCGCTGTCGCGCGGGGATTTTTCTTGAATTGGCATGACTTGCATCGATCATGAGTTTCGTCGGCAGGCCGGCTTTTTGAAGCATTTTGGTCGCATCATCGACCGAGAACATGTCGTAGTTGGGGTGCGCGCCGCCTCGGAGAATCAAATGGCAGTCAGGGTTGCCCTCGGTCTGAAAAATTGCCGAATGTCCCTGTTTGGTGACCGACAAAAAATGATGCGCATGAGCAGCCGATTGAATGGCATCGATCGCAATCTGAATATCTCCATTGGTCCCATTTTTAAAACCCACCGGACAAGATAATCCAGATGCGAGCTCACGATGTGTTTGACTTTCGGTTGTGCGCGCACCAATGGCACCCCAAGCCACCAGATCTGCCAAGTACTGCGGGCTGATTAAATCGAGATACTCAGTGCCAGCAGGCAAGCCAAGTTCAGCCAGATCAGCCAGTAACTGCCGCGCTAACCCAAGACCCTTATTAATTTGGAACGTATCGTTCAAGTCCGGGTCATTGATCAACCCTTTCCAACCCACCGTCGTGCGGGGCTTTTCGAAGTAGACCCGCATAACCACGTGCAACTCATTGATATATCGCGGTGCGAGCTCCGCTAAGCGTTGGCCGTAATCACGTGCGGCCAACGGATCATGGATGGAACACGGGCCCACGACCACCGCTAATCGTTTATCCGCACCCGATAATATGGCATGCAAAGACTGGCGTGAGCTGTTCACTGTCGCCGCTGCTTTATCGGAAGTTGGAATCGCGGTTAATAAAACATCTGGCGCGATCAATTCAGTCGTGCCACGGATTCTAAGGTCGTCGGTGTTAACAAAGGTCATGGTATGATTCCGGTTACTCGCCTAAAGTCAAAAATTCGCTGTCTAATTGTAGCCCCCGAAAAACCGCAGGCTCGATCAAAGGTTCAGTCAACTGACCGATGACATTGGGTCGCACTAAATGCGCGGCTATCCAGGTATGCAGACATCTGATTCGATCTTGCGCGGCAATACCACCTACACCGCGCTGCTCGAACACTGGCTCAAAGCCATACTCGATAATAGCCGCACTCTGTTCTGGCGTCAGTAGCTGATCCCGAAGTCGACGATGATGATCATGATCGACCACCATTTGAGCTCTTATCTCAACAGAATTATCCACTTGCAACTGCAGCTCTGCGATGTGTCCCGCTGCCTCTACCCTGTCAATGGCCAAGTTCATGATCGGATCGACCAACCAGAATAAGGTCGGGAAAGGCTGACGACGAACCATTGGCGCGACCTGAATCACCGCCGGGTTATCGTCACGCCATACAGCGATGCGCTCGAGACCTTGGGGTGCTCGACCCAGTTGCCCCGCAACTTTATCTATGATGTCTTGTGACAGCATCGCAGGCCCAAAAAAGCGCGTAGCGTAGCAGAAGTAGCGCGCTTTCGCAGTAAGTGCACACCAGTTTTATGTCGAACAATGCGATAGCTTGTATTTGACTTTGTTTCGCCTCCCGCCTACTCTGAGGCCGTGTTCGGTGCCTACCGCTCTTATTTGTTGAGCTGGGTAGGTTAAAAGGGAAGACTGGTGCGATAATTTCAATCCCAGCGCTGCCCCCGCAACGGTAATCAGATTCGCTCTGTAAGCCCGATACCTGCCAACACGTGTAACCGATGGAGCGGAGGGCTTCCAATCTGGGTTTCTCGCTGACAACGTGTTGCCTCTGACCCCTCCCTCAGTCGCCCTAGGCTATTGAGGAAAACCAATGAAAGTTCGTTATTACACGATCGCACTAAGCACGCTCACTGCTGTGCATACATCAATGCTGAGCGCTTCCCCCGTATTAGAAGAGCTCGTGATTACCTCGTCGCGTCTGCCGACACAATGGAGTCAGATAGCCACCGCAATCACCACACTCGACAGCGACCAGATCGCCGCGTACGGGACGACTTCGCTAGTCGATGTTCTCAAGTACCAGCCTTCCGTCTCAATCACTCGCACGGGTGGCGCCGGCAAGGCTGCCACCGTTCGCATTCGCGGCGAAGAAGGTTATCGAACCTTGGTTCTGCTCGATGGCATACCGCTCACAGACACCTCTGGCACTCAGCACAGTGCTCGACTGGAGCACCTTTTGACCCAGGGGATTACTTCGCTAGAGATTCTTCGCGGTCCCCAGGGATTGCTCTATGGCGCGGATGCTGGTGGCATTATTAGCCTGAGCTCAAAACCGACCAAAGAGGGTGCAAATACTCAGATACAACTCGAATCCGGACGTTATCAATCACGATCTCATGCCATCACCTCAGCTTATCGGTCAGCCGATGGTTTCATCAGTGCCACTATAAATGAGGTTTCAACAGAGGGTTTTAATGCCTCGACCGCCGACACGGAATTACGAGATGACGATGGCTACGAGAACCTGACCACACAGCTCAGTGGACAATACTCGATCTCAGACTCGGTATCACTGAGTGGCAGCTATCGTCGAGTCTCTGCCGATAACGAATACGATGGTTGTTACCGCGCAGATTTTAGCCTGACCCATCGCTGCGACAATACCTTTGATATGCAGTCAGGGCGAGTGGCGCTCAGCTGGGGATCAGAGGTCTCAGATGGCGTTGTCAGCTTGACTCAAACCGAGATCGACAAAGCGTTCCTGAGTGAGGGTGCGTTTTCTTTTGGGGCCTCTGGTCAAATCGACCAGCTGAGTTATGTTGGGCGCAGGGCCATCATGTCAGGTGTAGACCTGATATACGGCGCAGAGTTAGAGCGCAGCCGGCTAGATGATGGTCAATTCGAGGCGGAGCGAGGACAGAATAGCGTCTTTGCAGAGTTGCAGTGGGCACCCTCTGACGACTCATCGGTATCTATTGCAGCTCGTAATGACGACAATGACGACTTTGGCCAGCACGTTTCAACTCGAGCGAGCTATATCCGCATTCACAGCAGCGAAGTCGGCATTTTCAAGTATAAAGTGAGTTTAGGCACAGGGTTCAGAGCACCCAGCTTGTATGAGATAGCCTACAACACAGGTCCCTTTGCATTTGGTTCGGCGGCAGAGCAAGTGCTCGAAGAAGAACTCAGTCGCGGCGTTGACCTAGGCGTTGAGTATATCGGCCCTGGCGGAGCGCATGCGCAAGTCACACTGTTCCAGCAGTCGATTCGCAACGCCATTGAATTTGATCTTGAGGGCTACAGCGGCTACCTGCAAACCCAAGGCAGAGGTCAAGTTCAAGGTGTTGAATTGTTGCTAGACTGGCCGGTGACTGACTCTTTAGCCCTTCGAGCCAGCGCCACCCTGATGGATAGCGAGGATCCACAGGGTAACACCCGTATCTACAGGCCTGACCAGCAAGGTGCTCTCTCTCTCGAGTTTACACCACCGAATTCAGCGCTCGGTCTCAGTAGTGCTCTGTTATATCGCGGAGACTCTCGGGGTATCAATCAGCAGTTGATCAAGGGCTATACCAGCCTCGATCTGCGCGCCAATTGGCAGTTAACCGCTAAGGTGGCGAGCTTTGTGCGGGTGGAGAATGCGCTCGATGCCGACAACCGCGAAATACCCGGTTTCTACGGCGTCAATTCAGCCTTCTACGCCGGGCTTACCATACACTTTTAGGAGTCGGATTCAATGAACGAATCACGCAAGAATACCAAGCATGCCAGCGCAATGAAGAAGCAGAAAGAGCAAGTCGATGCCAGCATCGAGAAAGCCACTGTCGAGCGCGGGATCGCCGTTTTGCTGACTGGAAACGGTAAAGGTAAATCCAGCTCCGCTTTTGGTATGGTCATGCGAGCCTTGGGCTACGGGCAAACAGTGGGTGTGGTGCAGTTTATCAAGGGCGTGATTCTGTCGGGAGAGGAGCTGTATCTTCGAGAACATCATCCGGACGTCAAATTTTATCAAATGGGTACCGGCTTCACCTGGGATACTCAGGATCGAAGCTCCGATATCGCCGCAGCCGAACGCACCTGGGCAGTCGCCAGAGACCTGCTTCAGGATCCCTCAGTCGATTTAGTGGTGCTTGATGAACTCACCTACATGATCGCTTTTGATTACCTCCCTGAAGCCGACATTCTCAAGGCCATTACTGAACGCCCTGTAGAGCAAAGTGTGATCGTGACTGGGCGTGGCGGCGGCAAGGCCCTACAAGACTGCATGGATACTGTCTCGGAAGTGAAAGATATCAAACATGCGTTTGCAGCGGGCGTAACTGCGCGTCGTGGTGTCGATTTTTGAGATGCTGACTCGCAACACGCTGCTGATCCTACTGAGTATTGTACTGCTGCTACTCAGTCTACTATCACTCTCGATCGGCGCATTCTCGACGCCCTTCTCCACCGTGTTAAACCCGTGGCGGGAAGACGCTGGCTTGGCCGATCTTGCGACGACAATCGTATTTGAGATTCGCCTTCCAAGACTGCTCCTGAGCGGTCTAACGGGCGCCGTACTGGGAGTGAGTGGCGCAGCCATGCAGGGGCTGTTTCGTAATCCACTGGCAGATCCCTCTCTGATCGGCGTCACCGCTGGCGCATCGCTCGGCGCGAGTGTGGCCATCGTCTTCATACCCACCACAGTAGAATTTCTGTCGCTATCGCTGGTTAGTCTGGGCGCTTTTGTGGGCGGATTAACCGCCACCATCTTTGTTTATACTTTGGCGACGCGACAATCTGGTTTTTCTGTCAGCACGATGCTATTGGTCGGTATCGCTATCACTGCCTTAGCGGGAAGCTTAGGCAACCTGCTTGACTACTTTGCCAATAATAGTGCTCTGCGCCAAATATCCCTCTGGCGCATGGGAGGTTTAGATGCAGCTACACCCTCTCGAGTGATGGTTTTACTCCCCGCCGCCATAGCGCTCATGGTGGCCGTAATGCGCTATTCGAATGCACTGAATGCTTTGCTTCTGGGCGACTCTCAAGCACGCTACCTAGGCTTTAATATTCAACGCATCCGCACTGTGCTGATTGTGGTGGTCGCGATTGCCGTCAGCACGAGCGTTGCAATGGGCGGTACGATCGCGTTCGTGGGGCTCGTTGTACCACACCTCATTCGCTTGCTGATCGGACCTAATTATCAAGGCTTAGTCGCTGGTTCAGCCGTGCTAGGTGCAGTCTTTCTGATTGCAGCCGATCTGCTCGCTCGCACCGTTATCGCCCCCGCGGAACTACCCGTAGGTATTGTCACGGCATTGATAGGCGTGCCTTTTTTTATCACCCTTCTTCGGCGCCGGAGAAGCTGGAATGACTGATCTCCTGCAAGCACAAGCGGTGAGCGGCGGCCCTGGGATCGGTGATGCTATTCATTCAGTATCACTGAACGTGGCACCCTCAGAAATCGTTGGTATTATCGGGCCCAACGGCGCAGGGAAAACGACGCTATTACGACTACTCACGGGAGACTTAGCGCCAACGACTGGCACCGTGAGGCTCCTGAATCAGCCTTTACGAGAATGGCGCTCGACCGACCGTGCGCAACGGATCTCCGTATTACCCCAGTTTACCCAACTCGACTTCGATTTCAGCGTGCGCGAGGTCGTTGCAATGGGGCGATTACCCCATACCTGTTCCGATCAAACTCAGACTCGGGTAATCGAGGAACAACTCGAGGTGTGTGGGCTGCAAACGATGCAGAACCGGCCTTATACTCAGTTGTCTGGTGGCGAGCAGCAGCGGGTCCAGCTAGCCCGAAGCTTTGCGCAAATCAGTTTCCAAGATCAAAGCCTAGACCGCAGTTTACTGGTACTCGATGAGCCATTAAGCAGCGTCGACTGGGCCTACCAAGGCCCTATACTGAATCACATCAAGGCACTCTCGCAACGAGGTCTTGGAGTTGTTATGACCCTACATGACCTGAATCGATTGACACAACTGGCTGATCGCATTGCGGTTCTTCAGGGCGGTAATCTACTGCTACAAGGGGCCCCTCAATCGATCCTTTCTGAAGCGCTGTTGGAGCGAGTCTTTGGCCTACAGGTGGCATTGATCCCAAACCCTAAGAGTGATATTCCCTGGGTTGTTCCACTGTGATTAGAACGGGATTCTGTGCACTCTTGCTGGTCTTCTCAGTTCAGGTCTCAGCACTCGTCGTGGTCGATGATCAGCAACGTCAGGTCTCTCTGGCGCAACCCGCTCAGCGTATCGTCGCCCTTGCTCCACACGTGGTTGAAAATCTTTTTGCTGTCGGTTTGGGCGCTCGTGTTGTCGGTGCGGTAGCGCATAGCGACTATCCAGAAGATGCCTTGGCGATCCCCCGCGTCGGTGGATACAGCCATGTTAATCGAGAGGCTATACTGGCGCTTCATCCCGACCTTGTGATCACTTGGGGCAGCGGTGTCAGCCAATCCCTCACTCTGCAACTAGAGGCTATCGGGATTCCCGTATACGTGAGCGAGCCCAGTTCTCTGGCTGAAATACACGATAACTTAAAAGATTTTGCTCTAATGGGTGGTATTGACCCAAACCGCGTCGAGTCAATCAGCGCATTTAAGGCCACTATCGGAGCACTTGCCGCTAGACCCAAGGATCTGCCTGACACAAGGTCAACCGTGTTCTATCAAATATGGCACCAGCCTATGCAGACGCTCAATGGGCAGCACCTTGTCAGTGAAATTTTCACTTATTGCGGCCTCGTTAACGTGTTTCACGACTTAATCGCCACAGCGCCAACGGTGAGCGTCGAAGCGGTTCTGAGGGCTGACCCCGACATCATTATTGCAAGCGGCATTGACCAGGCTCGACCCAGCTGGCTCGACGCTTGGGCGCAGTATAAAAGCTTAACCGCGGTCCAGAACAAGACCCTGTTCGCGATCGACCCTGATCTACTGCAGCGACCAACACCTCGAGTCCTACAAGGACTCGAGCGCGTGTGTGAAATTGCTAGGCGGAGTCAGAGGCCCAACGCCGATCTGCTGCAGCGGTAAATACAACGTCAGTACTGCTATTGAGTGCCGTCTCGGCGCTGTCTTGTATCACACTAATCACGAAACCCACGGCCACGACTTGCATGGCGACATCCGACGAAATACCGAATAAACCACACGCCAACGGAATCAATAGCAAGCTACCTGAGGGCACACCACTCGCACCACAAGCCGCTAAAGCGGCGACCACGCACAAGACCAAGCTGCTCCAAAAACTAATTTCAATCCCCAGAGTATTCACTGCTGCGAGAGTC
>JGI10211J34971_10002731_pt1 | contig 14274 bp, 13 predicted proteins | sample Etolagsediment_FD_34971 | JGI IMG/M metagenome (IMG submission 34971) | reverse complement strand
GATGATAATTATTGCAGTAATATTAATGGCCATATCTGGTGTAATAGTAATATATTTTATCTTAGATAATAGGAACTATAATAAGAAAGTTATCATATGGGAGAATCTTGGCGGAGGTAAATTTGAGATGGCCGGACGTGATAAGGCCAGGCTTGTCAAGGTTGGTGACGCTGGAGAAGAGATTTTATTCTTAAAGTATCGTAGAATATACCGTTCTGCTTATGGTAGAAAGATGGGTAAAAATACCTACTGGTTTGCTATCGGCCAGGATGGTTACTGGTATAATATTATACTTGGAGACTTAGACGCTAAAATGGGTATATTGGACATTGAACCTATTGATAGGGATATGAGATATATGCACGTTGCTATAAGAAAGAATATTCAAGAACGTTATAGAAAAGTAAGTTTTATGGAAAAATATGGTATAATATTAATGAGTGGTATTTTCTTATTAATAATGATTGGGTCACTTTTCTTTTTGATTGACCAAATAGGCGAACTAATGACACAAGCATCTTCAACAGTTAAATCAATCCAGGAATCTAACGAGTTGATAATGAAGGCATTGTCAACCGTTTCACAGTCTTGTAATGGTGGTTCAGGGATAATCACAGTGAAATAATGGATAGTGGTATAATACTTATTATTATTCTAGGGTTGTTGGCCTTCCTCACATTTATCTTTTTTATCTTAGATTGGTATTTAACAAATCTTCAACTAAAAAGACTAATGGAGGCATATAATGAACGAGACAACAAATCAAGAAACGGACAAGTTCAAGGAACAAGTTCAGGAACTCTTGAATGAGAATAATACACTTAGGGATTTAGTTAATTATAAAGATGAAGTATTTTTTAGAATGCAGTTAATCAGAGTTCTTGAAGACATCAAAGATGAACTTAAGAACTTGAAAACATGAAAACTCTAGATCTTATAATAATTCTTACAATATTTATATTCATAACAATAGCATCATGCCTTATAACAACATTCTATATCTTATATGAAACTAATTCTTGCACAGTAGATCCTATTGGTTATGGAGTTGAAGAGATTAGGAGTATCACTGGTGCAACATACGTTTACGGTAATATAAACATAATAAGATCAGATGGTAAGATTATGTCCGAACCTTTTGGAGATTATAATATTTCTATTGAATAAAAAAAAGAAAAGGAAAAAATAAAAAAATCCTTTATTGATTATGTTGGATCACTTAAAGTGAACCACCGCTACCACCTACACCCATTCTTTTACTTTGCATTACAAGTAATACTAAAGCACCAAATAGGAATACAACTGCAACGATAAGTAAGATTGTTGGAATCTTAGCAGAGATGTTATCTAGTCCCTCTGTAAAATTACCAGCCATTCTATCTGACACATTATCATATTCACTGTTAGCAGTAAGTAAGTTTGCCCCAATAAGTGTAGCGATTACAACAAGTACCACAACAACGCCAATGATTAAACCACCAACGCCTTGTACAGTATCGTTTACAACACCACCCTTTCTTTTAGAAATTGCTCTCATGTTATTATATTATAACCTCCTTTCATGTCATGGTTATATTTCATGTATATATAGCTATTTTGACATATTTAAAGTAATGTTTCACTTGTTACAATGTAACATCCTTTTAAGTGGTGGCAATTATCACCACATTTTGAAAGAAATTAATTATTTACGAGGCATTTAGCTAGAAATTAGACATTTTTCTTAAGAAATTACCTTATTATCCTGTATTTTACCCCTAATCTGGTAAATTCGTTTAACTCCTACACCCAAAATACCTGAAAGTGTATCAACATCTATGTGCATATTTGATTTTATTATTTCATCTCTCTTCTCCAGCCATATCTCTCTTTCAGTTTTAGGTTTCTTAAGCTCCGCACCACGAAAAGCACTCATTAAGGTTTCTTCCTTAACCTTCTTGTACTCCACATTCTCTAGAAGATCACATTGTGTGAACCTTCCCCTAAACATTGGCTTAACAGCATTATAATCGTGTTCTTTCTTACCTAATCTATATAATTTCGCCTTAGCTTTATCACCATAATATGCAAAACGTCCACGTTCATTATTTTTAACATAGGTTCTTATCATAAACCTTGTTCTATCTAGTGTGAAGTAATTACTCATACGGAAAAAACTCGGTGCAACAATAAGGAAGAATAAATTTTTCTGTCTTATGATGGAGAATATCTTAACTAGATCTCTCTGTGATTTTTTCATTGTTTCTATTGACATGAACAATAAATAACCTTCATCAAACATAACAGCACTACCCCTCTTAGCATTTGACAGTATCCTAAAAGCATCATCTTCATCTTTAATTATCTGGTCAACAGGATTAAACTTATTTTTTGTCATGAATTGCATTATTGTTCCACCAAGAGAAGATTTTCCTGATCCTTCACTCCCACAAACAACACCACCAACATCATGATCCTTCTTTATTTGTTCTCTAGCAAATAATAGTTTTTTATATAAGAAACCGTCAAGATAAATGTCACCATCTTGTTTATCTTCACTAGATATTACAACCCAATCATCCTTTTCCTTATCAAATCTTAACAATACCATTAATCCCATCCACCTTCTTCTTCTTGTTTTGGTGCGGTCAGGTCATGTTCTTCTAAATATTCACGTACCCTAAGTTCAAAGATATTAAGTAACCTCTTTATATCCTCCCAGTTTGAAGTATTTAACATTCTCTTTATCTTAACATTACCGAAGCTCTCTTCATGATATTCTGTAAATACTGGACGATACTTTATGAAATCTTCAACCAAAATCCTAATTTTTTCCCCTTCAGTCTTTTCTTTAGCACTCATCTTACTCCAAACTTCAGACAACAATGAAGATGTACAGGTAAGTATAGCCTCATAATTATATGTTTGAGTTGTAGGATTAAACATTAAAGGGTTAAGTTTTAATCTATTAATATTATCTTGTAAATCATTAATTCTTCTTATCTGTAAAGCACCTTCATTAAAAGCTGAACTTATTCCGTCATCACTCATATAGTTACTAGGTTAGTATGTTATTTAAGATTATTCATTGAGGCAACACCTTAGATATATTTATATAGTTTAATAATTATTAATATTCATGTGTAAAAGATGTGAGTGTAACACTGTAACAATTCTATGTAACATTGTGACATCCAAGGATATATTATAATGGCTGTGATTTTAACAAAAGGTGGTCTTGTGTCTGTTGGTACTCCAAGTCAACAGGCTAGTTCTATACTAAAGAAAAAGAAACCAGTAACACAACCAACAAAGACTAAGATAACTTTTAAGAAGAGTAGTGGTTCTAAAAAAAGTAATACCCCAAAACCCACACCTCAAACAACAAAAGAAGAAGTAAAGACATTAAAGGTTACAACAAATCAGAAAGATATATCTGCATTAGTGCAAGAAAAAAGAGAAAAGGATTATATTGCACAAAAACAAACATTAAGAAGTTCTAAGGTTGATGGTTATAATTTAGAGTATTTACCACGATCATCAACACCAGCAAACGTTAAGAGTGGTGGAGTTCCAAGACCATCACAAAGACCAAAGAAGATTACTGGTTTTGCTAGGGTGGAAGGACAAGTCAGGGAAAAGATTACAGAACCGTTAATATTTAGGCCAATTGAGAAGGCGACAGGTGGTGACATCCGTTCTACTTTAACACAACTTAAGACAAGCAAAACTCTAAATGTTTTAGTCCCAGCGACATCTCCAGAATTTAGGAGATTTACTGTGGGGGTTATTAGTCAAGTAAGAGAAAAACCACTTCAAACTGGTATTACTGCTGGTATAGGTTTTGGTGTGGGTGCTATAACTCCCTTGTTTCCAACAACTGTAAAGGTTGCATCGGTTGGACTTGGTGGTACTTTTGCTGTCACCGAAGGCGTAAGACTTTATGGAGCAAAGAAAACAGGAAATCTACCTGAAGAATTAGGTAGGACTGCTGTACAAGTTGGAGCTTTCGGAGTAGGTTATAAAGCTGGTTCAAGCACTGCAAGTTTCATTAAGACCAGAGGTTTAACATCAAGAGATCTTAAAGGATTTAGAAAACTGAGTAAACGTGAAGAGTTCCTTCTGGGTGAAGTTAGAAAGGGTAAGGACTTTGCATCAGTCAATATTGTTGGTGTTAAAAAGAGTGGTAGGTTAGTAATAAGAACAACTCGTACAGCTAACTTGCTTGAATCTGGTAGGCTTACAAGGGGAAGAGTTACAACTGAATATATCAAAGGGGGCATAGTCAGAACAAAAGTTACACAACCTTTTGATATAAAAAATCTTAAAGTTTCTGGTGCTAAGGTGGGAAGACCTGATGGTCTTAAGTTGTACGTTGAGGATATTTCTTCTGTTAAAGCACAAAGGGTTACAACATACTTCAAGAAAACTGGAGCTGTTGACGGTTTAATATTGAAAGATAAACCTTTCATTCGTCAAAGTGTTACTGCTGGTTTTGGTAGGCAAGTAAAAGATGATGTAATATTCATTGAGGGTTTCAAGAGTGTAGGAAAAGGTAGAGGGAATGTCGATATATATGGTGGAAAGAGTTTAAGTTTTACAGGGCAAAGGACAGGGCGTGGTTTTGTTAAAGTCACCACACCAAAGGCTACTTCTGGCCTTACAATTATTAGACCTAGTGGTGCTAAGACTCCATCACTTGCAAGTATCCAAGCCCAGGAATTAAAACTGGCTTCTATCTCCTCCGTATCCACAGCACAAGGGGTGAAAACCTTACCATCTATAAGTCCTACAATCAACAAAGGGGGACAATTAACTAAACTGGCATTAGTTCCATCTTATCAAACTCAGAGAACTTCAAGCATTACAACCCAAAAGTCAAGACAGTTACCACGAAGTGCTACGAGGTTATCTTTAAGCACAGCACAATCTCCATCTCAAATTTCTAGTACGAGGTTATCTTTAAGCACAGCACAAGTAAGTTCTACAAGTAGTTTAACACGTACTAGGACTGAACAGAAGTTGTCACAAGAGTCTAGGACAGAGCAACGATTGAGGGCGGATACAGTTCAACGAACAGTGTTCAAGACTGTTAGCCTAAATGCACCAAATATCAGGACTAGGTTTAATAATGAAACATTGACTGGTTTTGATTACAAACTAAGACCGATAAGGGATAGTGAAAAACAAAGCTCAACAGTAACATTAAGGACTCCTTCGGGAAAAAGGTATAATATTCGTGGTGTATTTGGAAGCACAACACAAGCTATTAAGGGTGGAGTACGTGCAGGTTTTGGAACTTTCCAGGTCTTAGGGACTGGTTCATTATCAACACCAGAAGGTTTTATAAGAAGTGGTACGATATTTAAAAAGAAAAGGAAAAAGAAATGAGTCATGATAAAATAATTGAACAATATGAAAAGGCAATCTCAGAAGCAAGAATGGAAGCAGAACAAAATAAACTTCGAATGATCCAGACAGATATGTCCCAACATGAACCCGAACAAGGGATGATTAAGGAGCAGTTGGATGTTAATGAAATACTTGAAAATGTACACCATTTATTACAAGGTGACATCTTGAAACGTGATATTAAAGATGGTAGAACAAAATGGTTTCCAGCAGATTCAAACGATTTAAGGGTGTTCACCGAGTATGGAATTTCTACGATAATGAGTGCAGTCCAGTGGTATGTTAATAAGAACACTTTACTTTCAAATTATGATGATCAACAGATAATGTCAAAGATGGAAGATTTTGCAAATACTTTGAACGATTCAATCTTTATGGAGTATGATAAGATTTTCTTATATCCTACACTAGAAGATTGTAAAGATGAGATTGAATCTAGGATTCAGAATAAGATTGATATTAAACAATTTGCACAAAAGTTATCAGGATTAGATTTTGATGAAGCTAAAACAAGACAGTTAGTCATAAAGGAAATGGAGAATAGGATTGATAATGAACTTAGAACTATACGAGAACAAAAGATTAAGAATAAATTAAAGAGGTTTGAAAGTATAATTCGGTATGTCCAGGACACTGTTCACAGTGCTTACCAGAGGGCATGGAAAGGTCAAGAACGTACAACCTTAAGACAACATATCCATATTTCTGAAAATAAAGGAGGTGTACCTGTATTGGGTCAACAACGTAATTCATGGAATCCTTTCGCAAAGTAATATTATTATTCATCATGCTTTTAATGTTTATGACTTTCGTATATTCACAAGATAGTTCGATTGGTATTTATTCCAGACAAGGTGCTGATTATCTTGATTCTGGGATTGTGGTGAACAATCTGAATTATCGTGTAATAGAAATTAATAAAGATTTAACTTTATATCTTACACCTTATGAAGTTAGTGGTAAAACATTAGATAACTCTACAACTGAGTGTAGAGTCGGAATAGTAAATCATCAGGGTAGTAGATTATATCTTGTTCTTCAAGAGAACTTTACTGTCATTGGAGATGATGATATATTCACAGTGACAATTCCTGGGGAGTTCTTAAACGAGACAGGAGATTACCTTGTAAATATTGATTGTCAAGCAGTAAACAAGGGTGGGTATTTTAACTGGATTATTACTGTAACTCATACAGGGGAAGAATTAAACCTCCCGATAACTTTTTCTTATTTCTTCTCATGTTTAATGTTATTCTTATTTTGTTTACCAATACTATATATTACAATCAATCTACCATCGAATGATACTATGAATGAAGATGGAGAGATTATAAGTATAAACCAGTTAAAACATTTAAGACCAATATTATATACTTTGATGTGGTGTTTACATCTAGCAATACTTTTTATCATATCTAATTATACTTTAATGTATCTTAATTATAATCTCTTGGGTAATTTCTTCTTTATGCTTTTCCAAGTAATGTTATGGACTACTATTATCTGTGTGCCGATATATTTCGTTTGGATAATTTATAAGTTATATGTTGACGGAATTAAAAAACAATTACTTGATAGGGGGGTCGGATATAATACACCATGAGTAGTTTAAATAAAAGAAATAAATCATTAAGAGTAGATCCCGATTTTGCGAAGGATCTAGATGAAGTTATGTCATTCAGAGAATATCAAAGGTTAGATAAGAGAAGAGATTTAAGTCCAAGAGAGATTACAAGGATGATGAGGAACACGAGTGCATATAAACAGATGTTATCGGAACTTAAAACAAAGCCCAGGAGGACAGTATGAATAAGAAAGGTAACCCCATGTTGATAATCTTTTTATTTCTTGGTATGTTTTTATTAATGATTCTTGCAGTTTTAATGGTGATTGGGTCATCTGTTGTAAACTGGACACTTGACGAAACAGTGCCAGAGTTAATGAATCTAGGACAAGTGGGAGATGTTAATATGACGGAAGTTGCCAGTGTAACAATACAACCCCTTAATACTTTCTTACAGCAAATGACCTGGATGACTGGATTAGTTTATGTCTTTGGATTAATCTCTTTACTTGGTCTAGCTTTTGTGTACAGGTTTTCGGGTCAAAGATGGTTAATACCTTTCTTCTTTGTTTGTGTTGTCTTAGTGGTTGTTGCTGGGATATTCATAAGTAATATATATGAAGATTTTTATGATGACCCATCCAACGATTTAAGTTTTAGACTTAAAGAACATATCTTATTATCCAACATGATACTATACTCTCCATTAATAATGATGATTATATCATTCATCGCAGGTATTATAATGTTCTCGGGTTCAGGAGGTGATTTTACATGAAAGAAAAACATATAGTCATCGGTTTAATGTTATTACTTTTCTTAACAGTATTAATACCAGTAGTTAGCGCCGAGTGGTATAATCCTTTTTCTTGGGGTGTTGATAGTAGTAATGCCATAAACAAAGTTGGTAAATGGTCTTTGGATTATTCAACGGACAAAAATACTTATGTTCATGTAATGGATAAAAATAAACAAAAAACTACAATATGTTTAATTTATACAAATGTTACAAGTAAGAAAGATTTGCCTGACATTAATCTATATTATGGAGATGATAAGGAAGGAAAGAAGAAGAATAAAGATAAACTAAAAGCTACAACCATCAAAGAAAAAGATAGTCCCTTCTTCCAAGATATGTACGGTTATTGTTATACTGTTAAAGATAAAGAGAAATATGTTAAGTTTAATGACCATTCAACGGTTTTACAATACTTAGAGGATAGTCTAGAGTTGAGGGACGAATACAATAATCTTATAGCAGAAACTTCTTTGATTACTAAGGATTATGTTTACAAGAATAATAAACCACATAAAGATGTGGGCATTGGTTCAGATGTTTTATTACATGAATTTAAGATAAATGGTTATGCTAGTTATGATGATTTAGTTAATAATATACATGCTGTTGATATGCGTACTGGTGAAGTTGTTGAGAGAGATTTAAAGTTGTTTAAAAAGATTCAAGTTGAAGAAACTTTTATGGACTTTGAAGTATCGGAAACGTTAGTTAACGGTACTAACCTTTATACTCAAACGAAGGAAGTCACAAGGTTAAAAGATGATTGGGTTTTATTATCCCCTTTAGATTTAGAGTTTAGTGAATCATTAGACATAGCAATATTTGGTGAAGTTCAACAAGGAGATTATTATGATGTTGTGTTTAATATCGGAGGTGTGGATGTTGGATATTATTTCGCTACAATATCCGGAGATTTTTCTTCTAATCTTGAATATTACTACTCCTTAGATGAAAATAGTGGTTCTACTGCCTATGATCAGTTAGGTAATGAAAATCTAACTAATACTGGTTCAGTCACAGTGGGTAATTCTGGATTACAAAATAAGTCCTACACATGGGATGATGGTTCACTACAATATCTCGCAGGTTCAGTAACACCATTTGAAACTTCTGGGAGTATGACATTAAGTTTATGGTTTAGGTCGAATGATACTAATGGTAATAAAATATTGTATAGTGAAGGATATTCATCAGGTACTAACGTCTTTCAGATAACAATTGATAGTCGTTCAACATCTGGAGATGGGTCTATCGAATTTTTTGGGCGTGATAACTCTGCATCCACTTTTATTAGTCAACAATTCGGTTCTGGATATGATGACGGAGACTGGCATCATATAGTATTCGTTAACTCAGGTAGTACGAGTTATAAGATTTATATTGATGGGACTAGTGTGCTAAACGCATCATATTCGCCAGGTTCAGTATCGAATTATAATAATATAAAATTTGGTGCATCCGCTAAGTCTCCAACAGATGACGCGAGGTTTGATGGTCAAATGGACGAGATAGGATTTTGGTCATCAGTCTTAACTCATGATGATGTGGAGACAATTTATAATGGAGGGTCGGGAATACCTTATGGGGGTGCAGGACCTTCTCCAGTAGATAACCCACCAACTGTCACTTTATCAAGTCCAGCAAATAATACGGTTTATAATAGTAATAGTCAGTTAGTAAACTTTCAGTGTTACTACGAGGACGACCAATCAATCACTAACGGTTCATTATATATTGACGGTTCATTAGACCAAACAGATACAACAATAAGTAACGCCTCAACAGTAACATTTCCAAAGACATTGACTCCTGAAAATTATACATGGTATTGTGATGGATACGATAATTCAAGCCAACGAACAGTTACACAGGCAAGATGGCTAGAAGTGAGAGCAGTACCTAACACTCTAGAAGTAACATCATTACTTCCGATTGATGCTTATAATAGTACTTCAAGTTCTGTTAACTTTACATGTAATGCTAGTGATAATTATGGTGTTGTTAATATTAGTTTAAGTGTTGGTGGTTCGATAGTTGAAACTGTCACTGGTTCTGGTAATACAAACTTATCCTTATCTTCAATAGAAACTGTATCAGATGGGAATAATATTAACTGGTATTGTATCGCATACGATAATATGACTATGGTCACCAGTGATACAAAAAAGTTAAGTGTTGACACTTTTAACCCCTTGCTTGATATAATAATACCATATAGTGCTTATGGTGAACTTGAATCTGGTCAGGAGTTAAATTTAAACTTTACAGTATCAGACAATAATCTTGCGAATTGTACTTATGCTTATAACATTACACCAGAACTTGAAGAGAGTGATGGAAGTTATCTTGGTAACTTCTCAGGGTGGTTCTATGTTGCTGATAAGGACACAGCACAACTTAATTTAAATTTTGTTTACCCAGTTGGAAGCACTTCACAGATAAGGGTATATGATTCTGCTTATAGTACCAGTGGATCTCAACATTCCTTCCAGTCAAATTATGCTAATACTAATGAAAGCCTTAGCTTTTTAGATGATAATGGATGGCATTACATAACAGGGTCTTATAACTGTCTTGGAACTTGCCCAAGATATGAGAAGGTAATAGTCTATGATACAGGTAAGATTACAAATGTTTACAAGGATTATGTTCCAATTGATTGTGAACTTAATACAACTTTCAATTATACCTCTGGTAATAATAAAATTGTAGTTACAGCTAATGATACTTTTGGTAATACTGTAATTGATAAAAAAAGTTGGGCTGTTGTTTACTCTGAAAATTCTAGAACGTTCAACACTAGGGTGATAGAATTGACAGATGAAGATTTTAAACTGAACATCACCCTTGATAATGGTTATAGTGTGACCTCCGCAAAGTTATATTATAATGGTACTGGTCACACTTCAAGTCTTGGGATAAGTGATGATTATGTTGTACTTTCAAATACATTGACAATATCTGATGTGAACGCTGTTGAAAATGTTTCGTTCTTCTGGTCAATAATATTGAATGATACATCTGTGATTAATACAACTTTATCTAATCAAACGATAATATCAATCTTAGTAGATAATTGTTCAACTTACACTTTTCCTTTATACAATCTAACTATGAGGAATGAAGAAAATAAATCTATACTTAATGCAACTGAGTATAAAACATATATAGAGGTTGAAATAGTTTTAAGAGATAGGGTTTATAATGAACTTGTTGCAAATTATTCGGATTCTTTTAGTGAAATTAATCCGGTGACCATCTGTATTAATGAAGATATTGATGGTAATAGTCTAAGGGCTGACAGCATTTTCAAGTATAAAGCTGAAAAAATGACAGAAGAATATTTCCATGTCCAGAATTTTACTTTCGATAGTACCAGTATGTACCAGAATATTTCATTGTATCCAGTTAATGTAAGTAAAGGTCAGGAGTTTAAAATTACTTACCGTGACAGTTCATATAATAAGGTTCCAGAAGCGATAGTTCATATAGTAAGACAATATAATTCTGATGGTACAACAAGGATCGTTGAAGCTCCAAAGATTGGAGCTGATGGTTCAACCATAGCACACCTAGTAATAAACGATGTTGTATATAATATCATCTTCTTACTTGATGGTACAGTACTTGCAACGTTTAATAATGTCATTGCTAAATGTCAGAATCCGTCTTTTGAAACATGCGAGATTGATGTTAATTCATTTGGGTCGAGCATTGAACCTGAGGATTTTGAGAATATTGGAGATTTTAGTTCAACTTTAACTTATAACCGTGACACTAGAAGAGTAAGTTCAACATTCGTTATCCCTTCGGGTATTGCTGACACGATTTCAATGCAAGTTTCATTATATGATGGTCTTGGTAATACTTCTGTTTGTTCAAATACCTTACTTGCGACATCTGGTACACTGTTCTGTGATGTTCCACCTTCTTTTGGTAATAGTACTATAATTGCTAAGCTGTATAAAGGTGTAAGCGAGAAAAGGTCAGGGATTCTTACAATGTCACAAGACCCACGTGACATCTATACTGGTAGTTTAATGTTCATAGCAATACTTGTGTTCTTAACATTCATTTCAATGGGCGTGTCAAGTCAACCATTATATTCCGGAATATTTGCAGTGATAGGATTTATAATGTTAATAATGATGAACATAGTTTATACTCCTGGTTGGATTGGTGTAGGTGCAACTGTCTTATGGTTAATACTTGCAGTGATAATGATAATAGTTAAAGGAGGAAACAGAGGATAATGGGTCAAATTAAGTTTATAACAGGTTTAGTAATGACAGCAGTTTTCTCAATAATATTAGTATCTATGGCCTTACAGTTTAGTTCAGATAACAATACAGTAGTCAGTTTAAATAATGATTCTGATTATAGTACTATGATTTCCACACTTAAATCTAATCTTAGTAGCTTTCAAGATGATTCAGGTACAAGTTTTGATGATTTAAGTAAAACCTCTGCGGAAAGTGGTAATGAGGTTGCAGAAGGTGGGGGGCAGTTCAAGGTAGGGGTTACTGGATCGTTTGGTACTGCGAAAACTATAATGTTAAATTCATATCGTAAGATATTTGGTCAAGATAATACTTACTCTTTTATCTTTAATACAATGTTTGCAGTTTTCATCTGGATCATTGGACTTTATATTTATAAAACATGGTTTGGGAGGAATCCAGATTAAGATGGTAATGTATGATGTCCCAAATATGACAGGTGGTGGTGATGAATTGCTTTATGGTATAGCAACAACAATCCCTTTATTTACTCCAATGTTCTTAATGTTCATTTGGTTTTTTGTAGTAATAACTGGGAGTTCGGCACAAAGTAACAGGGTTGGTTATATTGATTTTCCTTTATGGACAATGATGGGTTCAATGATTACAACCATGATGTCTTTAATCTTGACTCTAAAAGTTGGAATGATTGATGGTACAACTCTTGCGATTGTGGTTTCTATCACATTACTTAACAGTTTATGGTATTTTATGAGTAGAGGGAGAAATTAATCAGTATAATTTTAATATATTGAATAATAATCATTAATTAACTTTAAAAGTCTTCTTAGAATAGCTGTAATGCCCAAATCGGCACTTTTTTAATATATTTTATGTGTAAACGAAGTGATAATTTACTGGCTGAATATCATTTATATTATAAAAATCCTTATTACTTTCTTTAACATAACAAACTCGGCACAAAAAACAATGTTTATATCTGATAATACCATTAGAATTAAATCTTCTGTGACATTCATCGCATCTGATCTTAACACGTGTCATATAATTAATAAAACAAACTTTTATATATATGTTTGTATTTGCTATATTAAATTTGTGGTAGTTCGTCTTTTTTGAGTGGAATTGTTCAGGGATAAAACCCTGGACTTTTTCACTTTAAAATAATTACACAAACTATTTAAAGATTAAATCTTATTTATGTTTATTACTCTTCATAGGGAGAAACGAGTGATGAAATCAAGCGTCTTCCTGGGAAAGAGGTGATGAACAGAATGGAAAAGAACAAGGTGTATAATATTAAGGTCGAAGTTGCTGGAAAGATCTTATTGTATTCTAAATGTTTTATAACGGAGATAACAAATAATTTTATCACGTTTATTGATTCTCACACAAATAAACCTATATCTTATAACATTAACGTTATAGTGTTTTATGAGGAGGTTAAAGATGTCCAGTAGTATCTATAAAATATGGAGAAATCATAAAATTGAAGAATTATTCAAAAAACATGATATTACTTCTAATGATGAAAAGGAAAAAGTACAAGATATATTACATGAATTAAAAGATAAGGAAGTTTTAGAAAAGTCAATAAAATCTTTTACAGATAAAATGGACTTGGCACATAAAATAATATCGTGGAAAGAAAATAATATCCCTGTAATGCCATTATATTATGATAAAGCGTGTATATGGTGGAGGTGGAACTCAGGAAAATTCTTATGGGAAATGATAGATGAGGTGGATTTAATGAACTATGTTACGTGGAGTAGTCCGGCTAATACAATCAACTCAAAAGAAAGGAGTGAAATAATTCAGGCATTTAAACAAGTCGCAAGAGCTAATCAACCCATAGAAGCTAAAACAAGTTGGATTCAGTTCGGAGACGAGGTTGTTGACCTAGAAACTGGAGATAGGTTTACTGCATCATCATGTTATTTTTTAACTAATCCACTACCATTTAAGTTAGGTAAAAGCGAGGACACGCCAAACATTGACAGAATATTTTCTGAATGGGTTGGAGAGGATAATGTTTTATTGTTGAAGGAGATTATTGCATATTGTATGATTCGAGATTATCCAATACATCGTATATTCTGTTTTATTGGTTCTGGCCTGAATGGTAAAAGCAAATATTTAGAATTTCTAAGAAGGTTTATCGGTGGTTATAATGTATGTGCAACAGAACTTGATACTCTACTTAATTCTAGGTTTGAAGTAACAAGATTGCACAAAAAACTTGTTTGCCAAATGGGTGAAACTAATTTCAATGAAAT